>Ga0209295_1000508_pt1 | contig 18621 bp, 3 predicted proteins | sample Porto_5metaG_FD_187428 | JGI IMG/M metagenome (GOLD analysis project Ga0209295, IMG submission 187428) | Marine algal microbial communities from Porto, Portugal - Porto_5 metaG (SPAdes) (version 2) | ecosystem: Host-associated > Algae > Red algae > Unclassified | place: Portugal: Porto... | reverse complement strand
TCGCCAGTTGCACCTTTATCTCCGGTTTCTCCTTTATCTCCAGTGTCACCTGTTGCGCCTTTGTCGCCAGTCGCACCTTTATCTCCAGTATCACCTGTTGCGCCTTTGTCTCCAGTTAAACCTTTATCACCGTCTAATCCTTGTGGACCTTGATCACCAATAACTCCTTTATCGCCAGTTGCACCTTTATCTCCGGTTTCTCCTTTATCTCCAGTGTCACCTGTTGCGCCTTTGTCGCCAGTCGCACCTTTATCTCCAGTATCACCTGTTGCGCCTTTGTCTCCAGTTAAACCTTTATCACCGTCTAATCCTTGTGGACCTTGATCACCAATAATTCCTTTGTCGCCAGTTGCACCTTTATCTCCGGTTGCGCCTTTATCTCCAGTATCACCTGTTGCGCCTTTGTCGCCAGTATCACCAGTTGCTCCCTTGTCACCAACTAAGCCTTTGTCTCCGTCTAATCCTTGTGGACCTTGATCACCAATAATTCCTTTGTCGCCAGTTGCACCTTTATCTCCGGTTGCGCCTTTATCTCCAGTATCACCTGTTGCTCCTTTGTCTCCAATTAAGCCTTTATCTCCGGTTTCTCCTTTGTCTCCAGTATCACCTGTTGCTCCTTTGTCGCCAGTCGCACCTTTATCTCCGGTTTCTCCTTTGTCTCCAGTGTCACCTGTTGCTCCTTTGTCGCCAGTTAAACCTTTATCTCCGTCTAGTCCTTGTGGACCTTGATCACCAATAACTCCTTTGTCGCCAGTTGCACCTTTATCTCCGGTTGCGCCTTTATCTCCAGTGTCACCTGTTGCTCCTTTGTCGCCAGTTAAACCTTTATCTCCGTCTAATCCTTGTGGACCTTGATCACCAATAACTCCTTTGTCTCCAGTGTCACCTGTTGCTCCTTTGTCGCCAGTTAAACCTTTATCTCCGTCTAGTCCTTGTGGACCTTGATCGCCAATAACTCCTTTGTCGCCAGTTGCACCTTTATCTCCGGTATCACCTGTTGCTCCTTTGTCTCCAACTAAACCTTTATCTCCGGTTTCTCCTTTGTCGCCAGTTGCACCTTTATCTCCGGTTTCTCCTGTTGCTCCTTTGTCGCCAACTAAGCCTTTATCCCCGGTTTCTCCTTTGTCTCCAGTGTCACCTGTTGCTCCTTTGTCGCCAGTCGCACCTTTATCTCCAGTATCACCTGTTGCGCCTTTGTCTCCAGTTAAACCTTTATCACCGTCTAATCCTTGTGGACCTTGATCACCAATAACTCCTTTGTCGCCAGTTGCACCTTTATCTCCGGTATCACCTGTTGCTCCTTTGTCTCCAACTAAGCCTTTATCTCCAACTTCTCCTTTGTCTCCAGTATCACCTGTTGCCCCTTTGTCTCCAACTGGTCCTTGTGGACCAACTGCTCCGCCAGCTGCTAATTCCGATAATGGAACAAATAAGACACTATTATCATCTTCAATTTCCAAATTTGAACCTACAACCGAAAAACGAGTGTTTACTTCATTTGTAATACTCTCATCTGGATCAGTAGAGCTAACTGTGTAATTTCCACTTCCGTCATCTGCAACAAAAATATTACCTGTTCCAATTACAGTTTCTCTGTAATCAGATAAGTCAATTGCTGCTGCCGTTGGATCATTACTCAAAGTAAGGTTATCACCAGATAAACTTAAATCTTGAATTTCATTAGTTATACTTGAATCTGCATCGCGAATGTCAATAGTGGTATCACTTCCTCTTTCTAAAGCAATATTTACTGTTTCATTCGTAGTAACAACTGTACTACTGATACCTTGATTATCACTACTATTTGTTGCTAAAGCCTCTATCGCTTCTTGTACATTGACAGCTCCTAAAGAAGATGCAGCATCATCATAAGTAACTTCTGATGCATTTTGATCATCTGTACCATCAAAACTTGTGGTAGTATTATCTTCGGATACATAATCAAATATGCCATCTGAATTTGCATCACTTAATGTGGTTACTGTTTCATTAATATTTACATCCGTAATTCCTGGCTCTGAAATCGTTGCTATAATATGTCCTGTTACCGTATTAGTCACACTAATATCATCATCCGATAAACTGGAAGCATCAATTAATTCCCAGGATCCTGAAGTAGCATTCCACTGCATTAATTGACCATCGGCAGTACCATCGGCTAATTTTGAAAGCGTAACGGCATTATCTGCTAATTGAGTAGCAGTAATTCCTCCATCAGAAACGCCTAATGTATAAGGTACTGCTTGAGAACCATCTCCAGAACGAGTTAAAGTTGTATTTGTAGCCCCAACAACCTCATTACCAACGATACCATCATTCTCTGTTACAGTAACTGATCCAAGATCAACTAATGTCCAAGTGGATGTTGCTCCATCCCATTGCATTACTTGCCCATCTAAAGTACCATTGGCTAATTTTTCTAAAGTAACTGCTGTATTTGCAATATCTGCACTTGCAATAGTACCATCTACAATCTCTGTAGTGGTAATAGCATTATCTGCCATTTTTGCATTCGTAATAGCATTATCTGCTATCTCTAAAGTAACATCATTTAATGTTGAATTGGCTCCACCAGAAACTACAATATCCGTAGAAGAAATTGTTCCATCACCTATTATATCTGTAGGATCTACTGTTACGGTATATTCCGTATTGTTGCCTGTTGTAGTATTCGTAATATTTACACCTGTTCCTTCTACAACTGAAGTTGTTTTTTGATTTGCGACTATTGTCGGTTCTAAATCTAACGCTGTAGAAGCTTCACCATTTATGGTACTTACTAATTCGTTATTGCTATCTAAGGACAATTCATTACTATTTATAATAGCAACGCCCACACCAGTAACTCCATCCACAGTCGTAGATAATGTATTTACGGTACTAGTATTTGAAACCGTTGTCGCTGGAACTAAAGTAGCTTTATCTATCCACTCTACAGCTCCTGCAGCATTTGTAACCAATACGCGATCATTTCCTCCAGAAGAGATATCTTCCGTTAAAATTGTACCGTTTACTATGTTTTCTGTTTGAACAGCATTATCTGCTAACTTTTCGTTAGTTACTGCATCCGCTGCTAATTCTGTAGTTTCTACTGCTCCTGCAGCAATTTCTAAGGTGACATCTTTAAAAACTGAATCATCCCCTCCTGTTACTGTTAAGTCATTAGATGTAATTGTACCATCTGCTATGGCTGCTTCATTTACTTCTAAGGCTCCCGTTAAAGTATTTTGAGATAAACCTGCTCCGGCTACATCTGCATTAATTGTTGCTGCATTTACTGCATCTGCTGCGATATCTGAAGACTCTACTGCTCCTGCTGCTATTTTTCCTGTAGTGATGGCATCATCTGCAACGTCTAAAGTAACATCCTTAAATAAAGAATCATCTCCACCAGTTATATCAATTGTATTACCCGTAGATGATATTGTACCATCTGCTATGGCTGCTTCATTTACCTCTAAGGCTCCCGTTAAAGTATTTTGAGATAAACCTGCTCCGGCTACATCTGCATTAATTGTTGCTGCATTTACTGCATCTGCTGCGATATCTGAAGACTCTACGGCACCTGCTGCTATTTTTTCCGTAGTGATGGCATCATCTGCAACGTCTAAAGTAACATCCTTAAATAAAGAATCATCTCCACCAGTTATATCAATTGTATTATCCGTAGATGATATTGTACCATCTGCTATGGCTGCTTCATTTACTTCTAAGGCTCCCGTTAAAGTATTTTGAGATAAACCTGCTCCGGCTACATCTGCATTAATTGTTCCTGCATTTACTGCATCTGCTGCGATATCAGCACTTGCAATAGTACCATCTACAATCTCTGTAGTTGTAATAGCATTATCTGCCATTTTTGCATTCGTAATAGCATTATCTGCTATCTCTAAAGTAACATCATTTAATGTTGAATTGGCTCCACCAGAAACTATAATATCCGTAGAAGAAATTGTTCCATCACCTATTATATCTGTAGGATCTACTGTTACGGTATATTCCGTATTGTTTCCTGTTGTAGTATTCGTAATATTTACACCAGATCCTTCTACAACTGAAGTTGTTTTTTGATTTGCTACTATTGTCGGTTCTAAATCTAACGCTGTAGAAGCTTCACCATTTATGGTACTTACTAATTCATTATTGGTATCTAATGATAATTCATTACTATTTATAATAGCTACGCCCGCACCAGTAACTCCATCTACAGTCGTAGTTAGTGTATTTACTGTACTTGTATTGGAAACCGTCGTTGCCGGAACTAAAGTAGCTTTGTCTATCCACTCTACCACTCCTGCAGCATTTGTAACCAATACACGGTCATTTCCTCCTGAAGAGATATCTGTTGTTGCGATTGTACCATCTAAAATTTCAAGTGTTGTAATTCCTCCCGTAGCTACGCCTAAGGTATAGGGACTAATTTCTGATCCTGCACCTGATCGTATTAAAGTACCGTCAGTAGCATTGGTTACTTCATTACCTACAATTCCATCATTCTCTGTTACGGTAACTGATCCTAAATCTACTAATTCCCATGTTGAACTAGTATTATTCCATCTCATTACTTGACCATCCGAATTACCATCAGCCAATTTTTCTAAAGTAACTGCTGTATCTGCAATATCTGCACTTGCAATAGTACCATCTACAATCTCTGTAGTGGTAATCGCATTATCTGCCATCTTTGCATTCGTAATAGCATTATCTGCTATCTCTAAAGTAACATCATTTAATGTTGAATTGGCTCCACCAGAAACTACAATATCCGTAGAAGAAATTGTTCCATCACCTATTATATCTGTAGGATCTACTGTTACGGTATATTCCGTATTGTTGCCTGTTGTAGTACTCGTAATATTTACACCTGTTCCTTCTACAACTGAAGTTGTTTTTTGATTTGCGACTATTGTCGGTTCTAAATCTAACGCTGCAGAAGCTTCACCATTTATGGTACTTACTAATTCGTTATTGGTATCTAAGGATAATTCATTACTATTTATAATAGCAACACCCGCACCAGTAACTCCATCTACAGTCGTAGATAATGTATTTACGGTACTAGTATTTGAAACCGTTGTGGCAGGAACTAAAGTAGCTTTATCAATCCACTCTACAGCACCAGTTGCATCAGTAACCAATACTTGGTCATTTCCTCCTGAAGCAATATCTTCCGTTAAAATTGTACCGTTTACTATGTTCTCTGTTTGAACAGCATTATCTGCTAACTTATCATTAGTCACTGCATCTGCAGCTAATTTATCTGTTACAATAGCTAAGTCTTCTACCTTAAAAGGATCTGCTACCGTTCCTAAACCCGTAATAGTTACTTGATCAGCAATAGCATCAAAATCTGACTTATCAATCCACTCTACCGCACCAGTTGCATCGGTAACCAATACTTGGTCATTTCCTCCTGAAGAAATATCTTCCGTTAAAATTGTACCGTTTACTATGTTTTCTGTTTGAACAGCATTATCTGCTAACTTATCATTAGTCACTGCATCTGCAGCTAATTTATCTGTTACAATAGCTAAGTCTTCTACCTTAAAAGGATCCGCTACAGTTCCTAAACCAGTAATAGTTACTTGATCGGCGATAGCGTCAAAATCCGACTTATCAATCCACTCTACCGCACCAGTTGCATCGGTAACCAATACTTGGTCATTTCCTCCTGAAGCAATATCTTCCGTTAAAATTGTACCGTTTACTATGTTTTCTGTTTGAACAGCATTATCGGCTAACTTATCATTAGTCACTGCATCTGCAGCTAATTTATCTGTTACAATAGCTAGGTCTTCTACCTTAAAAGGATCCGCTACAGTTCCTAAACCAGTAATAGTTACTTGATCGGCAATAGCATCAAAGTCTGACTTATCAATCCACTCTACTGCACCAGTTGCATCGGTAACCAATACTTGATCTACGCCACCAGAAGAAATATCTTCCGTTAAAATTGTACCGTTTACTATGTTTTCTGTTTGAACAGCATTATCCGCTAACTTATCATTAGTCACTGCATCTGCAGCTAATTTATCTGTTACAATAGCTAAGTCTTCTACTTTAAAAGGATCCGCAACAGTTCCTAAACCAGTAATAGTTACTTGATCGGCGATAGCGTCAAAATCCGACTTATCAATCCACTCTACCGCACCAGTTGCATCGGTAACCAATACTTGGTCATTTCCTCCTGAAGCAATATCTTCCGTTAAAATTGTACCGTTTACTATGTTTTCTGTTTGAACAGCATTATCCGCTAACTTATCATTAGTCACTGCATCTGCAGCTAATTTATCTGTTACAATAGCTAAGTCTTCTACCTTAAATGGATCTGCTGCAGTTCCTAAACCTGTAATAGTTACTTGATCGGCGATAGCGTCAAAATCCGACTTATCAATCCACTCTACCGCACCAGTTGCATCGGTAACCAATACTTGGTCATTTCCTCCTGAAGCAATATCTTCCGTTAAAATTGTACCGTTTACTATGTTCTCTGTTTGAACAGCATTATCTGCTAACTTATCATTAGTCACTGCATCTGCTGCCAATTTATCTGTTACTATAGCTAAGTCTTCTACCTTAAAAGGATCTGCTACCGTTCCTAAACCTGTAATAGTTACTTGATCGGCAATAGCGTCAAAATCTGACTTATCAATCCACTCTACAGCACCAGTTGCATCGGTAACTAATACTTGGTCATTTCCTCCTGAAGCAATATCTTCCGTTAAAATTGTACCGTTTACTATGTTCTCTGTTTGAACAGCATTATCTGCTAACTTATCATTAGTCACTGCATCTGCTGCCAATTTATCTGTTACTATAGCTAAGTCTTCTACCTTAAAAGGATCCGCTACAGTTCCTAAACCTGTAATAGTTACTTGATCGGCAATAGCGTCAAAATCTGACTTATCAATCCACTCTACAGCACCAGTTGCATCGGTAACTAATACTTGATCTACTCCACCTGAAATAATATCTACTTCAACATCTCCTAGTAAAGCATTAGCATCTCCTGAAATAGTAATTGTTCCATTTGGTGAAGTTATATTACCATCGCCTTGAAGTGTAGAAACATCAACACTTACAGTACCCCCATTTTCTAACTGTAGTGTTAATTGATTTGTAAGCTCATCAAAACTAAAGTCCTGAAGTTGTTGATCATCGGAAGAAGTTAACTCCCAAGAATCTCCATCCCAAAAATAAATTGTTCCGGTATCTGTGTTTACATAAACATCGCCAATATCTGCTCCTGTTGGAGTTGTCATTCCTGGACTAGTGACATCTGTTCCGCTTAATACTTCACAATTACACTGATCTTCTAAAGTCACCGTAGTTTGCGAAATGGCAACAGTAGTCATTAATAGGAATACTAGTAAAAAGAAATTTTTAATCATGGGTGTGGGTTAACTTAAACTTTAATTGGGTACTTGTAAATAAGTAGGAGGACTATCAATAATTGATAGACACTTTTACTCTTTACAAAATTAACATTTGCTTATGCTAGGGGAAATAAATGTTGTGTATGTGTAAATTAGTAAGGTATAGCAAGTAATAATTGAGGTCTTGATTTTTAAAAAAGTGTATTTTATCGAACTCCTTAATGAAAACAGTGTTTGAGAAAGATTGAAATTTGCAGTAAACCAACTGATTAGTTTGTTTTTACGCGATAGGTTATTATTCTATTCGTAATTACCGTGTAGTTTTTTATAATACTAAAAGGTGAAAATTCTGAAGTGGAATTTGAGATTGTAGCTGTTGACGTAATAAAATTACCCGCTGCAATCGAAAGCGGTCCAGTTATCACAAATTTAAATTTATTTGTAGTATCTGTATTACCATCTACATCTGTATAAGGACTTACTGCCGCAGATACATCTGCCGCAGAACCTTCAACTACGGTTGCTAAATAAATTTGTCCTTCTCCATAATCTGTAGTATATCCTAATTGATTATCTCCTGTAATAGCACTACCTTCATTAATATCTGTTAAAAATATTTCAATAGTAGCTCCTGGTCTTGACCAACCTTCTATAACTAAATTAGGTCCTGAAACAAATGCATTTGCAATTATTGGAAAATTCAGCAATCCGTTTGGTCCCGAATCTCCATCTGCAGCATCATTTATAGTGACTCCATCTCCTAATGCACTTGAAGCATCTAAATCAATACCTAAAGCATTCGCAGCCGTTCCATTTGCAAAAATAGAATTTTGTGAAATTAAATTGCCAGACGTAGCTCCTCCAGAAATAACAATTCCGGAGCCTCCATTTGTAGCAATTATATTATTAGAAATAGACGAATCATTGCCGTGCAATCTTACACCAGCATTCTCTATCTTACCACCACAATTACCCCCATTCTGTCCCGCATTCGTAATCGTATTTTCTGTAATAATGACATTACCAGAGATTGCTTCTCCATCAATACCTAAGGCAGCAGAATTATCAATTAAATTTTGACGTATTACAATTCCCGTGCCATCTGCCAGTAATATATTGTCATCACAACCGGTCGCACCATTTGCATCAAAATGATTATTCTGTATAGTTGTACTTGTGCCACCATCAACAAAAATACCTGCATCTGTATTTGAAGAAATATAATTAGAATCGATTATCGTTGCTCCATTTTTAATTTCTACTCCGTAATCTATGTTTCCTGCAGCACTTCCTACAGCATTCACTCCTAACAAGGAATTAGAAATGGTAACAGCGCCACCATCTATTATAATTCCTGCATTATTATTTCCGTACACCGCTACATTTCTGATTACCACATCTATTCCTGATGCACTCAATACGTCCCCATTATTCCTATGAATTTGAATTTCTGGACGTATATAATCCGGTAATGCCGCACCAGAAATTCCTACTGCTGTACCTCCTGCACCAATAGTACCTGAATTAGAATCTCCTGAATATGCTGTTTGTGTTCTTCCATCTAACACCGTATTTGTTCCTACAATTTCAGAAAGCTGATTGCCATTAGAAATCAACACATCAAAAATTCCAGCCGCATAATTAGTATCTGCTGCTCTACCTAAGGCATCGCCCGTTGGCGGAATCATAAAAATAGAGGTATCTTCTTCTGGAGCAGGATCAAAAATACTATTTGCCTCAATATCCAAACCTACTTCTGATAAGGTATTAGAATTGAGAATAAACTGTTCAATAGAACCTTGACCACTCTCATTGGTATTTACAATCGTATTAAAATTAAATCCGAAATTAATACCTACAACTCCATTACCTGCTACTTCTACACCTGATATACTTTGAGCATTATTGAAAACCCCTAAAGAAACATCCTGAGTAGCTTTCGGATTAAACCCACCTATTTCATTTACAACATCGACTATGTTACTAGAAACCATCTCTGTCCTATAAGTTTGTATTGGATAACATGATGAACAGTTTGCACCATTGGCTCTAGTTGATCTCACAGTTGAACTTACTACTTTTATGAAATAGTCTCCATCTGCCATACCGCCAAAAGAGTAATTGCCATTTGCTTCCGTATTTTTTCTTTGAATGAAAGTACCTGAAGAATCAAAAAGTTCCACGATAGTTCCAGATACTCCTATTCCTCCTGAAACTACCTGATCGCGACCTTCCCCTCCTGGATAATTAACATCCTCAAAAACACGGCCTGCAATTAAATTAGAAGGAACCTTTAGCACCACAGCTGCAGAAATTATAAAATCCTGACCAGCATCAACATTGGCAGTTACCTGACTATCTGCAGGTTGTATATAAGATGAAATATCATAGGTGTCCAAATCTACACCATACATGTTAGCATTATTATAAACGGGCGGACCCACAGTATTATCATAGATGGTAGAATTATAAGAATTATTACCCGTTTGCCCACCATCACCTACTAACACATTTTTCTGATTACGTTGGTTGGTAATAGATAATTCCTCAGGATGGGTAGATCCTGAACTTGAACCGTCAAGGTCAGGATCACCCTCCCATGATAAAAATGAAGCTTTAGCCCCTGTACCAGATATCGCATAAAAAGAATCTAGGGTAAATGAATTACCATCATTACTTAAACCATCAAAACCTTGGTACAAATTAATATTTACTGCTGGTAAAGAACGATCTTCATAAAAGACCATCAATGCCCAACCTCCTAAAACCGTACTCGTAGAGCAATATTCTCCAGTATTGTCTATCGTTAAATCTTCAAAATCAAAAACGTTATTAGATAAATCTGAGACACCCTGAACAATCGTGGTGACATCACTTACATACCCAAAAAAGTTTCTATTCCCTAAAGAGGTCTGATATAAAACATTAGCAGACACACTTTGTCCTTCAAAAGTAACGTCCGCATCGCGTACTGTACTAGAGTGAGACCAATATAAGTAGGCTCTCTCCACAATAGCTGTTCCTGGCACCGGAGAAATCAAGCTATTGGAAGATGATGTCGTAATGTCGCAAGGAGCACCACCATTTGGACTAGTACGTAGCGTACCACCAGTAGTTGAATAATCATAATATCCATCAAATTCTTGAAACAAGGTTAAGGGATCATTCGCTAAAATTTGTGAGTTTATTGTTCCTTTACCTTTATCATTGTAATTTACTGTAGCATACTGAGCGGTAGCCCCTGTAAATTCTATATCAAAATCTTCAGCAAACTCAGGTACACCATCATTTCCGATGGGTACGGATATTGTTTGAATATTATTTAGCTCCCCCGTAAATGTAAGTGTTCCAGAAACCGCAGTATAATCACTCCCCGCCAAAGCAAGACCGTCAACAGAACGGAAATCTACCGTAAACGGTGATTCAACAAATCCAAAGAGAAATATATCTCTTCCATGAGCTGCTCTAGTAGATCGTACGGTGAATACTGCATTCCCAACATCTTCATCAAAGGAAATATCATCAATGACAATAATTGGTCCATCTGGAAAACAATTTATATCTGCTTGCCAACCTGCTCCTGTATTACTTCCATTAGAAACAAATCTGAAAGTTAAACAACCAGATGCCGCTGATGAATTTATAGAACTTGGAACGTTTGCACTATCATAGGCACCAATTAAGGTTGCGCCAGTAGAATTACCGTCATATACATAAAGAACATCACCTGAAACGATTTCAAAGCTGGTGAAATTTATATTGGTATAGGTATTTGCTACATCAGGGCAAATAGTGTATGTTATATCTTGATTATTGCCATAATTAGAAAGCCCTCCTGGATCAAAAAAAGTATCACTACAAGTACTAGCACTTCCACCGTCGGTCATGATAAGCGCGTCGTCATCAATAATAGTTCCCGTAGGCGTAGCTGAAATATCAACTGTTGGATCAGAAGAAAGGATAAATGCAATTGAAAAAATTTCTGGATTCTCTATGGTACCATCATTTATAATAGGGATAGTAATAGTTTCAGTGTCTCCAACATTTCCATTAAAATTTAAGACGCTGGTACTCGAATTATAATCACTCCCTGCTATTGCAGACCCATCTACTGTCTGATAATTAACTGTAAAGGGAGCCGTAGCATTTGTCCCAGTATGCCGTACTGTAAAAGTAGCACTTCCCGCATCTTCATCTACCGTTATATCATTTACCTCTATAACAGGTATGGGTGACGGAAAAGTGGCTGATATTTGAAAATTATCGATTAAGGCATAATCATTATTATTCCAGTTGTTACCAGATTTTGCAAATCTTACTGTAGTAGTTGCCGAAATAAAACTAGATATATCTTGGCTAAATGTACCTGTACTGTTATTACCACTAATAGTTGCAATTGTAGTATAAGATGCTCCTCCATTATTTGAAACTTGAACTCCAAGTGCTCTACTACCTGTAAGACTAATAGCCTGCCAATCAAAACTTAATACAGCAGTCGCAGCACCATCAAGATTCGCTGATCTACGTATGGTTTCACCATAGAGATAATACAACTCCAATCGGTTACTACTTATTCTTAAATATTGAGCCGTTGGCCCCGCATTGGTATCTCCATTCTCTATCCAATCTGTGGAAAAATTAGCACTCCCGTTATTATTGGAATAGGAGACACTACTAAATGTGTCTCTGAACGTTTCTTGTGCAGAAAGGACTACTGAAGATAATAATAGGACGCAAAAAAATAGATATTTAAATAGGGTCATGCATTTTACTAAAGGAGTACCCACCTAATTAAAACAATTAGTGGCGCTACTATATTCCACGTAAAAATACTTAACGAGCCAGCAGCTATCTAAATTTTGTTGTGTAGCTAGACAAAATTGAAGTATATCCCTACAAAAAGATTGTTAACGCTTCATGACGTTTTGTTAATTAAACACGAATCAATGGGGAAAACTAGCTATACGGTATAAGTAAAAAGGCAGCTACCTTTAGAGTAGCTGCCTTTTTAATAGTATTCTGAGTCTTATTATTCTCTAATAATGAATTCTGATCTTCGATTTAAATCGTGCTCTTTAGAAGAACACCTAGAATTATTACCACAATTATTTACCAGCTTGGTTTCACCAAAACCTTCCCCTTCCAATCTGTCTTCAGAGATGCCTTTAGAAATCATATAACCGACAGTAGATTCTGCTCTTTTTTGAGACAACCATAAGTTATAAGCGTCCTTACCACGACTATCCGTATGCGAATTAACTTTGATCTTCAAACTTGGATATTTCTCCATCGCTGCAATAACTTTCTGAATCTCAATTTCTGCATCTGGTCTAATATTATATTTATTAAGATCGAAATAGATGGTACTTAATTGTAACAACTTAGCTAAATCATCACCAAAACCACCAGAAACATTATCACGTTCTAAGTAAAAATCGATCACCTTAGGTTCCCCATCAGACTCTCCCATATATTCTTCTGAAGGAATATAACCGTCTGTCATAGCACGAACAAAATTTCCTTGATCACAATCTATTACAATTTCATAGTAGCCGTTAGCATCCGTAAGCGTTTGTAAAATTTCAATATTATCTTCATTGATTACTTTTACCGTAGCCCCCACCAAAACTTGATTTGAGATTTTATCTCTTACAATACCTGAAATTTCTTGTCTACATTCTAACTGCAATGGGATGTTTTCTACAAAGCTATAGATGTCATCATTCCCTAATCCCGTATCTCTATTTGATGCAAAATAACCTGTTCTATCTTCTTCATTAAAGATAAACGTAAAGTCATCTAACTGCCCATTGATAGGCTCACCAACATTTTTTACAGCTCCCGTATAGTCGTTGTCTCTAATTTTAGTCGCAAAAACGTCTAAACCTCCCAAACCTGGGTGACCTTCCGATGAAAAGTATAATACATCTTCACTAGTTACAAAAGGAAAAGTTTCTCTTGCCTCCGTATTTATAGTACTTCCTAAATTCTCCGGAGTACTAAAAGTTCTATCATCATTAATAGTTACTTTAAAAATGTCTGATTCCCCTAGAGTACCAGGCATGTCTGATGCAAAATATAATGTTTTTTCATCAGGACTCAACGCCGGGTGCGCAACAGAATAGCTATCACTATTAAAAGGAAGTTCTTCTAAATACGCTACTATACTATCTTGGATAATAGCCCTAAAAATCTTTAAACGAATTACGCCGTCTTCATCTTTTGTTGACTTACCTTCTTTAAAATTATTTCTCGTAAAGTATATAACACTACCATCTCTAGTTGCTGCCACTGTAGATTCATGTAATCTGCTGTTAATATTTTTATTCATTTTAACAACGCTACCCATCGATAAGCTATCGGCATTCACTTTATAGATATCTAAGAAATCTTTAGAATTCCAGGTATGTCTATATCTCGCTAAGTTCCCTGTATCTCTATCTGATGAAAACAACAAACCTTCTTTGTAATATGCGGGTGCAAACTCTGAATAGACCGTGTTAAATTCAAAAGAACCAATAGTATATCTTCCTGAGTTTTCTTTAATTTCTTTTCTATAATCTCTGTCTGCCGTAAAATTATTAGCTCTATAATCTCCAGAAGAAGTGATCTCCGAGAATTTTTTCATTAACTCATCTGCAGCTTCATATTCGCCTAAACTTCTTAAGGTTTGAGCATATCTAAAATAATAATCTGGAGTAACATCAGATTCAAACTCTGTTACCAATCTCTTGTAAATTTCAGATGCATTTTTATAATCAGCATTGAAATAATAAGAGTTTCCTAGATTTTTTAAAAGTTCTGCAGATACAAAACCTTTATCCAAAACTTTTTTATAAATATCTATCGCTGGACTAAATGAGAATTCATCGTATTTAGCATTAGCGCGTTCAAGACTTTTTTCTTGTGCGGATAAACTTCCAATTGAAATAAGTAGTAGAACTACTGTAAAAAGTATTTTTCTAACCATAATTGTAATTTAGAAGAAACGTGGTGACACTAATTTTTGGAATGACTTCATTAGCTCATATCTCAGAAAGATTTCAAAAGAACCATCATTAAATCTTGTAGAACCTAACTCCGTTGTTTCCTTATCATAAGCCAATCCAATCATGAACTGATCAGATATTTGAAAACCTGCCATAGCACTTACAGCCGCATCCCATCTATATGCAGCACCGAATGTAAATTTTTCGTTGTACATAAAGTTCGCAGATAAATCTACTTGCAATGGTGCACCACCAACTACTTTCGTTAAAAGTGCAGGCTTAAATTTGAATTCACTTGATAAATCAAAAACATATCCCGTAATGGCGTAAAAGTTAATACGTTCTTGCGCTAAAAAAGTGATAGAATTTGATTCTCTTGCTGAATTATCAAAGTGATCTGTTTCCAATAAATTTGGAGCAGATAAGCCTAAATAGAATTTATCGGTATGGTAATAAGCTCCTATTCCAAAATTTGGAGAAAACTTATTTTCTATATTATCTCCTGAAACAGCCTCACTATCAAAATTTCTAAGCTTATTGAAGTCTAAATTCAACAGGTTACCTCCAGCTTTTAAACCAAAAGATAATTTTGCAGTTTGTGACACATCAATTGTGTACGATATAACTCCATCAAAATAGGTTTCTTGAACGGTACCATTACCTATCTCATCATTTACTATAGATACACCGTACCCTAATCTACTATTTCTAATAGGGGAATGTAAATTTAATGTTTGTGAGGTTGGCGAACCATCTAAACCTACCCATTGTGATCTATATAAAGCTGTAACACTCAATTGGCCACGAGATCCTGCGTAAGCAGGGTTTACACTCATGGTATTGAACATATACTGGGTATATTGAGCATCTTGCTGCGCATTTGCGCTATCAAAGAATAGGGATGCTAATACTATCGGTACTAAAAAAATTAATTTATTCATAATATATAGTGTTCTCAATACTATTATTTACTTACATAGATATAACCACTATCGGTTACTCCTTTATTGTTAATATCTTCATATGTGAATATATAGAAATATACTCCTGATGGTAAATACTGTTCTTTAGAAACAGTAGATCTACCGTTTGAACGTCCGTCAAATACATTGTTCTGGTTATTATACCCTTCACCTTCGTACACAGCTATTCCCCAACGATTGAATATTTTAAGTGAATTATTAAATGCTGTATCCACATTTCTAATGAATAAGAAATCATTCTTACCATCACCATTAGGAGTTACCATTTGGTTCACCTCAATTTTAGCGTCTTCTTCAATATCATCAATAGGATCTAAATAATCTGGAGTACCATCACCGTCAGTATCATCATTGGTTGGGTCACCATCACCATTTGCATCTTCATCTGGCGTATTGATGCCGTCACCATCGTCATCTAAATCTCTATAGTTAACATCTTCTGTACCATCTGTATTTGGTAAATCATTTGCTGGATCGTTGATCTCATCATTAACATCAAAACCATCATTTACATCTGATCCTTCATAGCCATCATCTAAACCATCACCGTCTGTATCAACTCCTGTGTAGGTCTGATCTGGAATACCATCAAAGTTAAAATCGTTTCCTTCATTATTATCTGGAACTGAATCGTTATCAGAATCTAAATCGATATAATCTGGAGTATCCTCACCATCATGATTGTTTGGTGTTAATCCATCAGGATAAGCACTATTCAATCCGTTGTTGGCAGCATATGTAGCCTCGTCATCTTCATTAGGTGCTATATACCCTTCTGTGGTTTGCGCTTCTACGTTATCTGGAATACCGTCATTATCAGCATCAATATCTAAATGGTTTGGAATACCATCACCATCTGTATCGGTTGGATCTGTTAATGGATCATTATCTCCATCTGCATTCGCATCTTCTACTGTATCTAAGATACCATCATTATCATCATCTACATCTGTTGCATCTGGAACACCATCACCGTCTGTATCCGTACCATTATCATCGGTAGGATCTAAATAATCAGGAGTACCATCACCGTCAGTATCATCATTGGTTGGATCACCATCACCATCTGCATCTTCATCTGGCGTATTGATGCCGTCACCATCGTCATCTAAATCTCTATAGTTAACATCTTCTGTTCCGTCTGTATCTGGTAAATCATTTGCTGGATCGTTGATCTCATCATTAACATCAAAACCATCATTTACATCTGATCCTTCATAGCCATCATCTAAACCATCACCGTCTGTATCAACCCCTGTGTAGGTTTGATCTGGAACACCGTTAAAATCAAAATCGTTTCCTTCATTATTATCTGGAACTGAATCGTTATCAGAATCTAAATCGATATAATCTGGAGTATCCTCACCATCATGATTGTTTGGTGTTAATCCATCAGGATAAGCACTATTCAATCCGTTGTTGGCAGCATATGTAGCCTCGTCATCTTCATTAGGTGCTATATACCCTTCTGTGGTTTGCGCTTCTACGTTATCTGGAATACCGTCATTATCAGCATCAATATCTAAATGGTTTGGAATACCATCACCATCTGTATCGGTTGGATCTGTTAATGGATCATTATCTCCATCTGCATTCGCATCTTCTACTGTATCTAAGATACCATCATTATCATCATCTACATCTGTTGCATCTGGAACACCATCACCGTCTGTATCCGTACCATTATCATCGGTAGGATCTAAATAATCAGGAGTACCATCACCGTCAGTATCATCATTGGTTGGATCACCATCACCATCTGCATCTTCATCTGGCGTATTGATGCCGTCACCATCGTCATCTAAATCTCTATAGTTAACATCTTCTGTACCATCTGTATCCGGTAAGTCGTTTGCTGGATCGTTGATCTCATCATTAACATCAAAACCATCATTTACATCTGATCCTTCGTAACCATCGTCCAAACCATCACCATCGGTATCTACACCTGTGTAGGTTTGATCTGGAATACCATCAAAGTTAAAATCGTTTCCTTCATTATTATCTGGAACTGAATCGTTATCAGAATCTAAATCGATATAATCTGGAGTATCCTCACCATCATGATTGTTTGGTGTTAATCCATCAGGATAAGCACTATTCAATCCGTTGTTGGCAGCATATGTAGCCTCGTCATCTTCATTAGGTGCTATATACCCTTCTGTGGTTTGCGCTTCTACGTTATCTGGAATACCGTCATTATCAGCATCAATATCTAAATGATTTGGAATACCATCACCATCTGTATCTGTTGGGTTAGTTAATGGATCATTATCTCCATCCGTATTTGGATCTTCTACAACATCTAAAATACCATCGTTGTCATCATCTAAATCTGTAGCATCTGGAACACCATCACCGTCTGTATCCGTACCATTATCATCGGTAGGATCTAAATAATCTGGAGTACCATCACCATCTGTATCATCATTGGTTGGGTCACCATCACCATTTGCATCTTCATCTGGCGTATTGATACCATCACCATCGTCATCTAAATCTCTATAGTTAACATCTTCTGTTCCGTCTGTATCTGGTAAATCATTTGCTGGATCATTGATCTCATCATTAACATCAAAACCATCATTTACATCTGATCCTTCATAGCCATCATCTAAACCATCACCATCGGTATCAACCCCTGTGTAGGTCTGATCTGGAATACCATCAAAGTTAAAATCGTTTCCTTCATTGTTATCTGGAACTGAATCGTTATCAGAATCTAAATCGATATAATCTGGAGTATCCTCACCATCATGATTGTTTGGTGTTAATCCATCAGGATAAGCACTATTCAATCCGTTGTTGGCAGCATAAGTAGCCTCGTCATCTTCATTAGGTGCTATATACCCTTCTGTTGTTTGCGCTTCTACATTATCTGGAATACCATCATTATCAGCATCAATATCTAAATGATTTGGAATACCATCGCCGTCTGTATCGGTTGGGTCTGTTAATGGATCATTATCTCCATCTACATTCGCATCTTCTACTGTATCCAAGATACCATCATTATCATCATCTAAATCTGTTGCATCTGGAACACCATCACCATCGGTATCCGTACCATTATCATCGGTAGGATCTAAATAATCAGGAGTACCATCACCGTCAGTATCATCATTGGTGGGATCACCATCACCATTTGCATCTTCATCTGGCGTATTGATGCCGTCACCATCGTCATCTAAATCTCTATAGTTAACATCTTCTGTTCCGTCTGTATCTGGTAAATCATTTGCTGGATCGTTGATCTCATCATTAACATCAAAA
>Ga0209295_1000507_pt1 | contig 18668 bp, 17 predicted proteins | sample Porto_5metaG_FD_187428 | JGI IMG/M metagenome (GOLD analysis project Ga0209295, IMG submission 187428) | Marine algal microbial communities from Porto, Portugal - Porto_5 metaG (SPAdes) (version 2) | ecosystem: Host-associated > Algae > Red algae > Unclassified | place: Portugal: Porto... | reverse complement strand
TCTTTTAAAATGACTCTTCACCAAAAAATCCTTAAATACAGTGAGTATTCGCGTCATTTTTGATTCGATTCATTTCAAAATAAACGTCAAAAAATGTAAATAAATTTATAAAACAGTGTACTAATACTGTAATGCCCACAAAAAAATATGCGAAGTTTACTTTCTTTATATTTTTTTCATTAAAACTAGTATATAGAAAAATAGGTGGATACAGCACCCAAAGAAACCAAAACGAAATATTTAGGACTGCCCATGTTCCAAGATGAAAAGCAACAGCTAGGAAACATGCTACACTATAAAACCTAAGTAGAATTAGTGGAAGGAGAGCAAGCTCTATAATAAGTGTAATCACTCCAAAAATGGAAAATAATAAGGGAAATTGAGTGAGCCATTTCCCTATAATAGTTCCCTGTAAAATTGTAAAGCTGTAAATTGTATCTCCAGACCAATACCAGCTAAAGCCTGAGTGAATCAATTTGGACAATCCAGCCTGAAAATAAAGAAACCCAATATAAATTTGGAACTAGAAAATTGTTAGGGAATTTAAATCAGCGGATTCTTCGTTAGCTACTTGTCTGCTCTTGTTAAGACAAAGAATAATAAGGAAAAACAACAAGTGTGAGTTGTAATTCCAAAGCGTAGTACCCAGACTGATTACGAAGTAGCTTAACAAACAAAATAGCAAGGTAAAAATCCAGCCAGTCACTTTAGTATAAAATCCTATACAGAAAAGTAAGCCGATTAGAATTGCACCATATTTCAAACTCATCAAACTCCAATAATTCGGAATTCCGAAAACCGAATTGGAGAATCGGCTAAACTCTGAATAAAACAATACATCTACTCCAAATACCCATACTATGCAAACAAGGCTTAGTGCTATTCTAAATATGGCAATATGCTGTCGTGTTACAGGTTGCTTGAGTGTCATTTCTGATAGATATTTTTTCATGGTTGCTATTGTTTGCAAGTATTGAAGTAATATAAAGTGTCGTTTGCTACTTTTTCTAATTCCTTTCCATATTCATAGTGGTCAGTATTCAATACATGGACGTGAAGGGAGAACCCACAAAAAGGCTTGTTTTCAGGTTCAATGCTTACAAAAGTCTCATCAAATTTTTTCCATGGTCTTGAGTTAATCCTTTGTAAAAGCTGTTTTGCTAATGTTTGTTTTTCTGTCTCGGTGTTTTCTGGATTGGACACAAAATGTTTGAGCAGAAAGCCGTTTACCCGAAAAAACTCAATGGGCAATACGTGACCAGGCTCTACTACCTGTGATTCCCCGTCGGGTTGGTGTAATATGACTTTAAGTCGTGTAATTTCTCCGGACATTTGAAAAAAAACATATTATATGAGCAAAATGGTCAACTATTTTTATTGACAACAGTATGGTAAAAGTTGATGCTTAATATGCCAATCAAGAGACTGCCTAATATCCATTTGTAAATTTTCATATTTTTCATTGAAAGTTTATACAATAGGAATGAATTAAAATCACAATACAAATTAAAATTAAAAAAGCAACTGACAGTCAGTTGATTATAATTTATAAAATATAAAGTTATTTTTTTATCGTTCCATACTCATATTGGTATAATCTAATCTGGTCATTCCTTGCAGTTAGTTCAAAAAGGACTCCTTGAGGCATTGTAATCATGGGGTAAGTATGTCCGCAATCAAAATTTGTAATAATCGGAAAATTTACTTTTTCACCTATACATTGAAGTATTAATTCATCATAAGAAAAAGGAGCCCCCTTCTTATCCAGTTTTTCCGGCTTGGAAACAATCAACCCTTTTATTTTGTCGAAAACGCCCAGTAACCTTAAATGACTCCAAAGCCTTTCTTCCATATCTAAATCGACATTCATTTGTTCCAGCAAAAGTATTTTGTCGGTAAAATCCGGGAAAAACGCTGTCCCGGCAACACTAAGCAAGGTGTTTAAGTTATAGGCAAGAAGTTCACCTTTACAGGCTCCTTCCACGAGTACTTTCCATCCGATATTCTTCACGTATTCTCTTCTTCGTTTTTCCCAACCCGCCTTAGTAGCATCTATAAACTGATTGCTATAAGCAGGGGGATGCGTGAGCAGTAGAGGAAGCGAAGAATTTTGTCTTAGTCCAACTTGCTTTTCCCAGTGTTCCAGAGTAAACTTATCAACTATAGGCTCTCCAAAAGAGGGCACCAAAGCAGGTCCGTAAAAAGTAGTCAGATTTCCAAAATGGTTGAGGGCAACGTGTAGACTGGTAATGTCGCTAAATCCACAGAAAATTTTCGGATGTTTTTGAACGTAATCAAAATCTAAATAAGGAATGATACTGGAAGAGCAGCTACCTCCTATAGTTGTAATAATAGCTTTTACGCTTTCATCTTTGTAAATTTGGTTAAATTCTTTTGCACGATCCTTTGCACTGGCAACTCGATAACCTTCACTAGATAATGACTTACTTAAAGTACCTTCGATAATTTCGAAGCCTAATTGTTTTAAGTTGGCAATACCCTTTTTATACTTTTCATGCAAAATAACATTTGCACAGAAACTAGGGGTGATAATTCCTATGGTATCACCCTTCTTCAGTGGAGATGGTTTGTTGAAAACGCCCATTTTTCTAATTGTCTTTACTTTCTTGATTTTGACCAAGTGGAAACGAAATATCTCAAGATAGCTCTATTTTGGTCAAAAACATCTTGTTGGGCGTTATATTTATCTTCCATTCTTTCTGCCATTGCTTCAACTTCCTCTGAACTCAGATTCGGAAATTTTTTTCTAATTATTTTTTCTAATTGATCTAACCCTACATGTCCTTTGATATTCATGCCGTAGTCTTTCCAATAATTGATATTGAAATTACCTTTCAAGACGTTCTCAATTCCGGTTTTATCGAAAACATTTATTTCTTTTCCAAAAACGGATAGCAATCCTTTCTTTAAGGCTTCATCCAGAAATTCTGTATAGAACATATCCACAATGCCAAGAAAACCACCAGGCTTCAGCACTCTGTTAAATTCTGCCACCGCAGTGTCAATATCGTCAATAAATGCCATAACAGCTTCAATGAGAATGAAATCAAAACTATTATTCTCAAACGGTAATTTAGCCGCATTAGCTACAATCGGAGTAAAGCCGAAGTAACCCCGTGATTTGACATTTTCTTCAGTTGCTTTTACCATTTTTTCATTAGCATCACAAGAGGTAAGGTTAAATCCGGCATTTAGCAAATTTATGGTGGTAAATCCTGTGCCACAACCAACTTCCAGAACCTTGGCACGTACACCTAAATCTACACTGCCAAAAGCTTCGGCAGTACTCCTGATTCCTCCGGGATGCAGAGATAAATCACCTAAATAAGCAAGAAAATCAAAATAACTCAACTGATCAATTTCTTCAATAGTCGCAACGTTCATTTTTTTTAAGTTTTAATAGATTATAAAATATTGAAATCGAAACCACCTGAAATATCAACTTTTTTAATCCTAAAAGCAAAATCAGGGGACAGTTGGAACTTAGGAAAAATACCTTGCGTATAAGATAGATTCAGACTGTAATATTGGGCGTTTTTATTCCTGTTCAATATTATATTAATAACTCCGGACGTACCTGATGCATCATATCTTGAAGAAGGAGAACTTATAACTTCAATTGCTTTTACGTTATCGGAGGATATATTTTTTAACATAGAGGCGAGTTGTTCCTTTGAAAGCTTTACTGGTTTCCCATCAAGCATTATTAAAACATCGCTCCCCATATCGGTAGAAATTGTATTATCAAAAACCCAAACGCCCGGTGTGTTTCTTAATGCTTCCCAGGCAGAGTTTCCTGAAAGAACAGTATTTTCAAGGTCAAAAATCAGTCTGTCAGGTTTTACTATGACAGAAGGTTTTCTACCTTTTACTAATACTTCTGTCAGATTAGCATCCTGCTTCATCACAACATGTAAAGAGTCCGTGATAGTTACATAGTTCTGGAAAAAATCATTAAACCCAACATAGGATATCTTGAGTAAGAATAAATCCCGATGAGTCTCAATACAAAAATACCCCGTGGTATCAGTTACTACCCCTGATATAAATGTAGAATCCTGATCTAATGCGGTTACTGTTGCAAAGCCCAATGGGGCATTTTTAGCATCAAAAACATAACCACATACTGATTGTTGCCCGAAACTATTTTGAGAAAAGATGATGAATGTTAATACAAAAAGCACAGATTTTCTAGCTAATCTCATCTTTGACATAATACTGTATAAAAGAAATAGAGTGTAAAATGATAAGTTATTTATCATGAAGTTGTTACAGGGTAATACCTTATCTTCTCACAAAAGTAAATATAATTTTAGTAAAGGATACTTCTAAATCAGGCAGATATTTTCTAACTTAGCACCTTGTCAAAATTATACTTCTATGGAACAAGAATTTGCAATAGGAAAAAACATAAGAGTAGTACAGGAAATAAAAGATGCGCCAAAAGAATTAGAATAGGATAAGCCTAATTTAAGAGAATTAAAGAAAGATGCTACTAAAATCCAAAAACGTATTTATAGCCAATATGAGAGATTGTATAAATTTCTGAAAAAGGAGGATATTTTAAAATGGCTGGAAGAATTAAATCTTGATAAAGAAAAGAATAAGCCACAGAGAGATAGAAGGGCTTTTAATAGGTTCTATCAGGCTGTTATATTTGAGTCTCTGGTAGATAAGCATTTATTTAAAAGACAGCTAAATAAGATGTTTCCCCTAAATTCTATACATACAGGAGATGAAGTATTAGCCAAAATGAATAATATCTATGCTCGCGCAGATATTGGTATTCCAGAGGTTAGAAAAACCATAGAGGCTGTCAGAGTTTTAAACTGTTATTTTAATGTAACAAGGACAGGCAGAAATCCCGTCAAACATAAAATCATAGGTACTAATCCACGAGAAATAGAAGTCACCACCAGATTAGGAGAGGGATTAGATGCTAATGATATGTTTAATGGCTTGGGGATAGAGGAAAATAAGGTTGTTGTGGAAGCTGACCCTATAGGTGTACCTCTTCCCGATGAGGATGATTTCTCTTTTAAAAAAGCTGACCATTGACACACTTAGTCACTATAATACTCTATTTTATTAACTGCGTATGTCGCTATGCGATTGTTGTTACGCAATATAGACTAGCTCCGGCTAACGTTATAAAAGGGGATTAAACGGGTGCATCTCAAAATGTCGCATACGCAAAAGCATAAATTGTAAAAATACTTATGCGGCTTTTTTTTGAGCCTTATTGATTAACTTAATTACTCTCTCCCATTGATTATTGAGATAAACGACTCTCAAATTAGCGACGGCTTGCCCTCCCTGTTTCGTCCATTTTTGTCCTGATTGCTTCATTCTTTTTTGAAAAACAAAGCGGTGAGCCGATTCTATCGGCCCGGAGCCAATTAGTAATCCTCTATCCCGATAGGTTTTATAAAGCATTCGATGCTGGTTATTTCTGTAATAAGTAATTATCTTTTGCCAAACCTCTATCCTTTTCTTACCCTTTATATCCATTTGTTCAATTTCTACAATAACTTGTTCTATCTCATCATTTAATAACCGTTTTATTTGCTGGTCAATCCAGGCTTTCTTTTTAGTGTCTTCCCCTTTTTTAGGATAAATTATTTTTGAAAAATCATGCAAATACTCTGAAGCATGAAAAAAATCTAATATGTTCGTCGCTTTAGGATAATTGCTTTGTATCCAATTCTCTATCCATGTAGCACCATCGTTAATAAGCACCAAACGATTTCCTAATGGCTCAAATATATCCATGACGGGTTCTAATTTATCCGTAAATTTATCATGCTTGCCAAAATGACTCACATACAATGATTTACGTATAATATTCGGCTTGTCTCCCAATTCTAAATGGTCTTGTTCTTTGAATATTCTCCCTAATTTCATTTCCTTCCAACTTCCTATATCTTCTCCTCCTTCTACTTTCACAGGTCGGGTCGGCAGCATAGAACCGTCAAGCATACCATATACGACTTCTTGTGGTTTTAAATCTTCAACAAATACTTCACTCGCTTTGACCACTTCTCCTTCCATATCTTCCATTTCAGCTTCTAATTCACCTCCATAACGAACACATAAACGATGAATTTGACTATCATCAGCCTTGACTCGTAAGTATTTTTCTATATTCAAGGCACTATCTGCATAGTTATCATCTTGACCACTATGTAACATCAAATCTCTCATATAAGGAGTCATCTTGAACTCGTCTGTCAATGACCAATCATTTGAATTATTCATGTAGATGTGACCGAAACGACTCAAGTTTTTTTTTTTTCGCCTATCTTTGCTTAATTCTCCTAAAGAACCCTCCAAACTTCTACGACCAAATTCGACCCATAATTCATCAAACCCTTTCTCATAATCATAAAAACTATCGCTAGAGGATTTCTTCTTTTCTATTTCATCCCACTTTTCTGCGGCTAACTCTAAAAATTCTTCTTTTGTCATAATTTTTTTCGCTAAGTTAACTTTTTTTTAGAATAGAACTATTTAGCTTTTTTTAAATGCGACATTTTGAGATGCACCCGATTAAACAGCCATAGCATACTGTACATTTTTTTTCTTATATTCGTTCTTTGTTTTCTCTATTAATATATAATCATTTTTTAATTGTATTTGTACCCATATTTTAGGGTCTATCTGAAATAGCTGTCCTAAAATAACAGAAAGTTTGGGATTAATATTATGCTGACCGGATAGGATTTTATTAAAATTAGAAGTAGAAATACCAATATGTTTAGCAAATTCATCTTGCTTTACATTAATTTTATCTAAATACATTTTTATAAACTCACCTACTATAATTATCTCATCTTCTGCTACTTCGGCATCCAGATAGTTTTTAATTTTATATTCCATACGGATAAGTTCCACCTGTCTTTTTTCTTCGGGTGACATGGAGTTTATTCTCTCATCCAAAATTTTTCTGTGTGCCTTGTATTCTTCTGAATCAAAGTCCATAGGAACGGTTAATGCACCTGATAATAATTCATTATCCTGATGTTTTTTAATGGCAGCTTTTATTTGTTCCATTTCCTGTGGAGTAGCGTTAAAAGGTTCTGTTAATGCGCCGGATAATGGTTCTTTATCTATATTATTTTTCATCTTTCTTTCTGTTTAGATATTCTTCAATTAATTTTTTTCCACCGATAGGGTCTATATACATCTTTTGTCCTATGGTAGATTGAGCGTAGTATTTCGTTCTATATAAGCCAATTAGGACTGTTTTAGAAACAAAATCTAAGTAGCCTCTGTAATTTCCTTCTAACTTTAAAGACTCCTGACAAGCATATGCAATCAGACATCCGGCTACGTATTTATATCTTTTATCAGTCTGTCCTTTATTGTGTGGAGCTATTTCTACCAAGTCCATAGTCAACATTCCCTGATGTTTTCTAAGGCTCAATGCACCCTGCACAGAGTCATCAGATAGTAATCTTAATATAAATACCTCCTTTCCCGTCTCTTTTATTTCAGCCCTCCAATTAAAATCCCAACCGTTTTTTTTCAAGGGCATATCCTGTAAAGTTCCCTTTACTATTTCTGCTTCTACTAAAGTATTTGTTTGGTTATCAAGTATATACATGGGTTTGGTACTAGGTTTATATGGTCATATAAAGATACAAAAAAACTGTTAAAAACGCACACTTATTTCGTTAAAATAATAATAAAGATGATAACCCCCACAGCCCAATAAAATCAGACCATGAGGGTAGTTTGGCAAAACTATTCTTTAGTTCAGAAACCAGTTAGAAGTCTGTTCAGCTAATGGATTATCAATAACGGAATTAGAAGGAGTATGCCATTCATCAGGAAGAATATGGAAGCCTGTAGAGAAATGCCGTCTTTTGTTGTTTTGGGTAAGTGGGTGGACGAAACTAAGCGACACATTATGTTCTCATAATTCGCTGAAAGCGAATCAATTATTGAGCTTGAACTTGACTCTTGAATTTGTACTTGCACTTAACTCTGCCGTAGATAGGGGCTTTTCCTTTGAAGTTCTTTTTGGCTTTAAATAAGAAAAAGATTAATTTAATTTCGTTCAACATAACTAATAATTTTTTAGCTATGAATCACTGTATAATGTACTGATTAGAAACCTTTTTAGAAACCTCCTATTGGTAAATGGAAACCTAATCGGAAGCCTTTCCCCACCCAAAAACTCCCCACATTACAAAAAAAACACCCATAAGTCATTGACTTACAGGTGTAATTTTAAAAATTGTTGCGGAGGCAGGACTCGAACCTACGACCTTCGGGTTATGAGCCCGACGAGCTACCAACTGCTCCACTCCGCGATGTTAACCACTTGCTTGATTTCTTTTCATCAAACAAGGCTGCAAAGGTAATTTTATTTTTTAATATTCACAACTTTGGTACAATTAATTTCAAAATACCTTTGTAACTTTACGTTTGAGTTGACAATAAAGTTCATTCTTACCGAAAAAACTTAACGCAGACATTCCTGTCTGTCTGTGTTCCATGCGTAACAGATAGGAATGTCTGTATTACGATTAACGAAATTATGGCAAAAAAAACGAAATATTACGTAGTGTGGAACGGCAATCAGACCGGAGTTTTTGACTCGTGGACAAAATGCCAACTCCAAATCAAAGGCTATCCGGGCGCACGATACAAGTCTTTCAAAACAAAAGCAGAAGCCGACACAGCTTATAATAACGAAACAGGCTACGTCGAAAAACGAACAGCAACCGCCAAACCTACCCTATCTTCTTTGGACGAAAAAGTACGCGCTCAAATCATTATGGAAAGCATCAGCGTAGATGCCGCATGTAGCGGCAACCCCGGCGTGATGGAGTATCGCGGCGTACATACGTCGGATGCTTCGGAGATATTCAGACTCGGACCATTCCAATACGGCACCAATAATCTCGGCGAATTTCTCGCGCTTGTACACGGATTGGCTTTACTCAAAAAACAGGAAAGCGATGTACCCATTTATTCCGATTCGCGCACCGCTATAGCGTGGGTACGCAATAAACGCGTCAAAACGACCATCAAACGAGTTGCCGCCAATAGAAAAATGTTTGAACTCGTCGATAGAGCCGAAATTTGGTTGCACAACAATACCTACACCACCAAAATCATCAAATGGGACACCGAAAATTGGGGCGAAATCCCCGCAGATTTTGGACGAAAGTGAATACAGGTTTAAGTCTAAGTTTAAACTTAAACTTAAACCTCATTCTCCATATTCATCAGAACAGGCGCATTTAAAAACACCACTTTTCCACGTTTCGTGCCTCGACCCTCAATTATAATGCCCTGCCATTTATCGCCACAATCATTTTCGAGCGTTGCGCCATCCAAGACCAATACTGCATCGGGTTTTACCGTTATTTTTGCATTCTTAGGCAATGAAATCCTGCACTTCACCGTCAATTTACCGCCTGATTTTATAGTCAGATGACCGCCCAAATCCTTCGCACCATTCCACGTGATATCATCTTCGATATTAATATGTTGCTCCGGATCGAGCTTGCACCAAGTCGGTGTGATAAGTCTGCGTTGTGGCGTGCCTTTTTTCGCAATATTTCGCTGTACAATCCCTATCTGACAAGGCGTCCACGAATTTTGATGCGTATTATAATCCATCACATTATTCGACCAATCATTAATACATTCCGGACGATTTCGGTTTTGCGAATAACAATTTTTGTGGTTCGGCGTATCATCACAGCGGTCATTGCCGCGCCACGTATGACTCAAACCCAACACATGCCCAATCTCGTGATTCAGCACCCCATGACAATACCACGCTCCTCGATTAAAAGGCTTACCGCCGCTCATTATTGGGTTCTTATACATAAAATAATTGCCCGCCACTTTTACCGCACCATCGCGCACAAAGGCAATGCCCGTGAGTGTATTACTATAAGTCGGAGAAGCCAGACTGTCAGGATGATGCGGCATCATAAAAATATTCAACACCTTTCCTTTTTGTACAATATATTTGTCGATAACTTCCTTTTTATAATTATTTTTGTTTTTTCCCGTTTTAACAAAATAACACAACTCATCATCATCGTGAAAATACACCCCATCATCGCCCGGAATACTTGGGTCACCAGCAATGACGTAGCGGTAATTTGTCGGCAATTTGGGCGTAGCATTGCCCACAGGAAGGTGCATTTCTTTATTGCGGATGACATGTGAGTTCGTATGTTTGAGCCACTCTTTGGCATATTTCGCGCCCTCTGCCTCCGTAAAACTTCCCGTGCCGTCGCTGCGTCGCATGATGTGAAAATTCACACGCACCAGTTTGAGTTGATGATGTTCCGGGTGAGCAGCATCGGGAATATAATTATTTTGGTCCTTGCAATCGTGACCAGAAGTGCTGAAGGCTGCAACTTTCGCAGTGCTTTGTTCGACTTCATTCATAGTCAAAAATTGATGCGCATTACGCGGCGAACAATTCATTAATATAGATATAAAACCGACCAATAATATTACCCCAATTAAATAACGCATTTATTTTATTTTTTAAATGAAAAAAGAACAGTAAATTTGCCTGCTTGTTAGACCTCATAATCAGCAGTTTGATACTATACTTAATTTTTAATTTTTGGGTTCTTTGACAAACTGCGTGAAATGAACACGAATTTGGGCGTATCCCCCTCCTTATCAGTCGGGGGTCGGGCTATCCGGCACTCTCTCCACTCCGCTATCGCTCCGTTACGTTCAAACAACACCTACTATCCCTTACGCAAAAAAACGAGCAAGGAGTTCTACTTTTAAAACCCTAAGGAACAGGGTTTTAATAAATGCAGGTTCTTGACGACTTTATTTTTTTCCTTTTCAAGGCATGAAAACCGCGCACAGCCAAGCTATACAAGGATTTTCATAACGCAGAAAAAGGGAAAAAGAAAAAGTCAAAATCTGCATCTATTGAAACCCTGTTCCTAAGGAACGAAGCAAGTAAATTAACAAAATATTCATAACCAATATTTTGCGAAGCAAAAAATACAACAGCACAACAACACAATAATACAACAACACAAATAATACAATACAATTATGAAAATAAGAATTCTAATTTTATTTGCAGCAACGATGTTTTCATTCGCTTGCAATTCCGAAAAAAGCCAATTCAAACAGCAAATCACCGAACTCGAAACGGAAGTTGAAACACAAGCTACCGCACAGTCTGTGACCAATTTATTTAAAAAATACGATGAATACACCAGTACTTTCCCCGACGATACAGAAAATAACGGACGTTATATGTATCGCGCCGCAGGTATGGCGTATCGCGCCGGCAATTATGCCAAAACCGCTGAATATTTGGAGCGTGGCATCAAAGATTTTTCGGGGTCAAGTATCACACCGAGCAGCCGCCTATTATTGGGCACGGTATATGAGGAAAATTTGAATAATATAGACAAAGCAAAAACCAACTTCCAGCACGTTTTAGACAATCATCCCAATCACAAAGGCGCAGAACGTGCCGCACTTTTTTTCAAGCCTGCTGACGAAAAATTACAAATACTCATCGCGCAAAAAGAAGCGGTGGCGAAGGACGAAAACGGCACATTAAAGCCACGTATTGCAGCCGATTTGTATCAAAAATATACCGCTTACGCCGAGCAATTTCCTGATGACAAAACCCGTACACCCGACTACCTATTAAAGGGCGGTGAGTTATTGAGTTTTATGAACAATCCGGCAGCGGCGGCAAAGTCTTTTGAGCAAGTTTTGGTGAAATATCCTAAAAGTAAAGCCGCTCCACAAGCCACCCTACTACTCGCAGGTTTGTACGATGACCAACTCAATAAAGGCATTGAGGCTCAAGAACTTGGACAGGCTTTTGTCAATACTTTCCCCAATCATCCTGATGTAGAAAAAGCCAAATATTATCTCAAGCCGGAAAAGGAACGCCTTGATATGCGTATCATCGAATTGGAAGCGCAACTATACCCGGAAAGTGCTGCAAAAATTGACCCGATTGCTGCAGGAAAACTCAATAGAAAATACGAAACTTATGCCAAAAGGTTTCCGAAAGATGAGAAGGCAGCCGATTATTTATATAAAGCCGGAGAGGTAGCACGTTCGACTGGCGATATGCGTCGTTCGGTATCGCTTTTGGAACAGCTTTACGATGACTATCGCAACTATGAGAAAGCTCCACAAGCTTTGTTTTTAGCAGGTTTTATTTACGAAAATGACCTAAAAAATCTCGACAAAGCAAAAGAGATTTATAACACTTTCATGAAGAAGTATCCGAAGCACGAACTCGCTAAATCCGTCGAATTTTCACTCCAAAATCTTGGCAAACCAGCCGACGAAATTATCAAAGGGTTTGAGACGAAGTAATGCTGTAATGATGCAATGCGATAATGTTACAATGTCGAATGAGTGAATAATGTAAAATTCATTTGAGTCTGTAAAACATTAGGGGCAATTATATATAAAAGGTGCAGCGCACCGACACCGTTTGTACGCACTAACGGTGTCGGTGCTAACGCACCTTATCTGCTTGTTATTCAGGCTTTTCTGCAAACGGAATCGGTATTACCGTACCTTTAACGCCATGAATTTTGTGATATATTCAAACAAATTAAAGTTCTCCTAATGTCTTACATACTCAATTCATTTATTCATTACATTGTAGCATTATCCCCACTTGGAATAACATTTGCCTTGTTCATATCGTTTTCTTGACTGAAAAATAATGCTATAATGCGATAATACTTCCTTTCATTAACGTATTGTAGCATCATCGCATTAAGGCATTAAATTCATCCACTCATTCACTCATTCTAACGATGCACAAAACGATTTTCTTACTCCTAATTTCAATTACACTCTCTAATATTTCCTTTGCACAAAACCGCATTGCGCTCGTCAAAAAAGACGGTAAATTTGGTTTTATCAATGACAAAGGAAAGTATATCGCAGAACCGATTTACGAAAATGCTTTTTCTTTTAGCGAAAATCTCGCGCCTGTCATGCTTGATGGCAAATGGGGCTATATCGACAAATCGGGTAAGATGGTCATTGCAGCACAATACGATTATGCCAACTGGTTTTGGGAAGGGCTCGCTGCAGTCAAAAAGGGTGAAAAATACGGTTATATTAATCCGAAAAATCAGCTTATAATACCTTTCCAATACGATTATACTTTCAATTTTTCGCAAGGGCTGAGTGCCGTTGAAATAGATGGTAAATCAGGCTATATCAACAAAACAGGCAAGGTTGTCATTCCGGCGGAGTACGCACAAGCCTTCGATTTTTACAAAGGTATCGGTCCGGTACAGGACACGACAGGGCGCATTCTTTTTATTAATAAAAAAGGAAAAAGAGTCGATAAACCCTTTCTCGACCACCTCATTCTAAAAAGACAAGATTATATTTATTTTTATGAGGAGGACAAAATCGGCATCAAAAATAAATGTGGTAAAATCCTTACTCCGCCCCGTTATGATGCACTCGGAACAGTTTATAAAAATCGCGTATTCTATAAAATAGGAGATGAAAAATATGGCATTGCAACCAAACGCGGAAAGATAGTTCGCAAGCCAAGATATGATGATGTAAATGGCTTTTCGGAAGAACTCGCAGCTGTGAAAATAAACGGCGAATGGGGCTTTATTCATCATAGAAAAGGCATAGCTATTGCGCCGCGCTTCGATGATACTCGCCCTTTTTCGGAAGGACTCGCCGCCGTAAAAATGAAAGGCAAATGGGGCTATATCAATAAAAAAGGTAGGCTCGTTGTCCCCTGCGAATTCGATGATAACAACGATGAGATGTTTGTGAAAGTGAGGTGAGTTTGACGAGTACCGTTCATCCGATAACTCGTCAACTCATCAATTTAGGGAAGACGAAAAAAATAATCTACCCGTCTGAATTGTTTTCTTTTTCTTATATGTTTCACTTAGCCAAACATATAAAAAAAATAATTTCTTCATTTGGGGTAGATTATTTTCTTCCTTTTCCCTTATTTAGAATGCCCAGCCAACTGCGATACCCGTACGCAAACCGAAGCCCGATAGACCGGGTGCTACACTGATATCTTCTTCGTTGCCTTCTACGACCTTAGTTCTAACCGTGTTATAACAAGGTCCTGCAAAGAAATCAATTGAAAAACCACTGAGCGTAACAATTTGATAGCCAATATTTAAGCCTCCACCAAGAAGCCTTACATTCTGTTTAGCTTCATAATTTCCATCTACATTATCAACATTTTGCTTAGCAGTAAAAGAGCGATACACACCAAATGGACCTAAGAAAAACCCTGCCGGTGCAGGTTTGCTCGTCAAATAAACTCTAATTTCAGGAACAGTGCTAAAGCCTGTGTAAGTTGCTTTAGTATCACCGCTACCAAGCCTAAAAGCACCAATACCTACTCCAAGTTGAAGTGAAGCCCTATCCAATATCGTTCGCTCTACGGCTACATTGCCCGTTGCAAAAATCAAACTTAAAGGATTCAGTTTAATAACCGTTTTTTGAGCTTGTGCCATATTGCATAACAATAGAATTGTTATAACACTAAATATACATCTTTTCATAAATAAAATATATAATAAAAAATATTTAAAAATTGTTAGCCAAGAATAGAATATATATAAATATATAAAACTTAGTAACGAACTACAAATTGATACTTAGGGAAGACAAAGAAGATAAACTGCCCGAATTGACGCAGCTATTTTTTTCATATGTTTTCTCAAATTCGACGTACATAGCCAAGCTACGCAAGGAGAAGTTGAGGAAACATATTTTCATAACGCAGAGTGAGCGGAAAAGAACGAGTAGATTGGCATAGGTTATTTGTCGCGAGTTCCCTGACTCAAGCAAAGGTAGCTAATTGAATACTACGATGCAAATATAAACTGCTAAAATAATAATTTGTGAAAATTATGGTTCTTTGACAAATCCCTTGATTGTTCGTTTTTCTGCCTCGCGATTGTTCGTCCCTTGCGTAAGGGATAGTAGGTGTTGTTTGAACGTAAGGGAAGACGAAAAAAATAATCCACCCGTCTGAATCGTTCTTTTTCTTATATGTTTCACTAAATTCTCCTTACGTAGCCCAGCTATGCGCGTCAAATTTAGCCAAACATATAAAAAAAATAACGGCTTCATTTGGGGTAGATTATTTTCTTCCTCTTCCCTAACGTAGCGATAGCGGAGTGGAGAGAGTGCCGGATAGCCCGACCCCCGACTGATAAGGAGGGGGATACGCCCAAATTTTCATTCATTTCACTGGATTTGTCAAAGAACCAAAATTATTATTAATTGTTCACACCTCAACTCAAGCTATTTCTATGCATTGCGTTGCTGTGCCAAAAGATAGAGTACTGCCATTCGCACTGCCACCCCATTTTCCACCTGTTGGAGTATAATTGACTGTTTGGAATCTGCCACATCACTCGTAATTTCTACGCCGCGATTGATAGGTCCGGGGTGCATGATTACGATGTCTTTTTCTACGCTGTCGAGTAGCTCTCGGTTGATGCCAAAATATTGGGCATATTCACGCAGCGACGGAAAATATTTGATGTCCTGTCGTTCCAATTGTATGCGAAGAATATTCGCCACATCGCACCACTGCAATGTCTCCTTTACATCATAACTCACTCTTACACCAAGACTTTCGATATGCCGAGGTATGAGCGTAGGCGGTCCGCACACACAGACGTTTGCGCCAAGTTTTTGCAGGCAAAAAATATTGCTCAATGCCACCCGTGAATGCAAAATATCGCCGAATATAGCTATATTTTTCCCTTCCAAATCACCAATCGCTTCTTGCATCGAATAAGCATCGAGGAGGGCTTGTGTTGGGTGTTCGTGCGTACCATCGCCGGCATTGATGATGTTGGCGTCAATGTACCGCGAAAGAAACACATGCGCACCGGGTGCAGGGTGACGCATCACGACCATATCTACTTTCATCGACAAAATATTGTTGACGGTATCAAGTAGCGTTTCGCCTTTTTTTACGGAAGATGACGAAGCGGAAAAATTGACTGTGTCGGCAGAAAGGCGTTTTTCAGCAAGTTCGAATGAAATGCGCGTACGGGTCGAATTTTCAAAAAATAAATTCGCCACTGTAATATCACGCAAAGACGGCACTTTTTTTATTGGACGATTTATCACCTCCTTAAATTGCTCCGCAGTGCTGAGAATCAATCGAATATCTTCTCCCGTAATGTATTTTATACCTAATAAATGCTTCGTGCTTAACATAGTATCGAGAGGTGAGATAAGAGAAACGGGACAAGAGAAAAAGTTGTTTTCTTATTCTCTCGTCTCAAGTCTCTCGTCTCTCGCCTTCTTTTGATGTAAAAATATTTTATGATTTCCGTTTGATTTTTCTGCCCAATTGACGGCGACGTAGGCTTCATCCACGGCATCTACCGTGATACCAATATAATCCGATTGAATGGGTAAATGTCGATTAAAACGCCGATCGACCAGTGAAAGCAACTCCACTTTATCCGGTCGCCCGTAATGCTGTAAAGCATCTAATGCTGCCCGAATCGTGCGCCCCGAATACAGTACATCATCTATCAAAATTACCTTTTGTCCATCTACGAGAAAATTCATTTCGGTTTCGCTTGCAACAAGTGGTTTGTCGCGTGTCCGAAAATCGTCGCGGTAAAATGTAACGTCCAATTTACCGTATCGAATCGTAGAAATATCCAGTATTTTGAGTAATTTTTTGTGAATGTGCTTCGCGAAAAGCACCCCACGCGGCTGCACACCTATGAGACAAGAATGGCTGAAATCCCCGTGATTTTCAATGAGTTGATGACAAAGCCGGTCAATGGTAAACTTGAATTTTTTCCCTTCCAGTATGACGCGGTCTTGCATGATAAATGAATAAATGATTACATGATGAAATGAGTAAATGAAAATAGACGTATTTTATCGCGTAATTAATTTACTCATTATTAAAGCAAAGATAATGCTTTGTAATGGCTTCGCCAAATGATGAATAGATAAGTGTAAGTAATAAACAACAATAATAAAATAATATTTTAGATACTAATTATCAGCAAGTAATAAATTTATAATTAAATTTATTTATAATTCGTCATTCATAATTCGTTATTTGGCGAAGTCACTTGTACATATTTTCATTTTTTTATAATAATTTCATATAAAAGTCGTTATTTTGCGTAAGTAGTGAGACAAAAATGTCCTTACTTTTTGACGGTTTCTTTTTCCGCTATTTTTCCTTACAAAAATCCTTACATAACGTTGGCTATGCGCGGTTTTTGTAAGAAAAACTATCGAAAAAATAACCACGTCAAAATTGTAAGCCTATTTTTGTCTCACTACTTAGCTCGGCTATGCGCGTCAAATTTAGCCAAACATATAAAAAAAATAACTTTTTCATTTGGGGCAGATTATTTTCTTCCTCTTCCCTAACGTCAAAATATTGATATTCAATTCCTTGCTATATGGGGAACTGGCGTAAATTTTTATTTTACAGAAAAAAATTTCAACATGAGATTAACAATCTTGATATTAAGTTTAGTGCTGAGTGGTTTTTATTTAACCGCAAACGGTGCAAGTGAAGCCGCTAAAGAAACCCTGTATTCGATACAATTGGGCGCATCTTCGCAGCCCGATATGAAGCGATACCAAAAAGTAAAAAGTTACGGCTATCTCTACACCGTAGATGCCCAAAATGGTATGTTGCGCGTCATGCTCGGCACTTTCACGAGCAAATCAAAAGCCAATAAAACACTGGCAAAAGTGAAGTCGCGCGGCTTCAAAGATGCTTTTATATCTGGCGGATATTTACCGGAGACTAAGGTGTATACTGTGCAGTTTGCATCTTACCTTTATACCGACAAAATCAACTGGAATAAATTGCAGGAAGTCGGCATGGCACAAGTAGATGCTGCGGACGGGAGAATCAAAGTCGTGAGTGGCATTTTCTCCGAAAAAAGCACAGCAGACGACTACAAAAAAAGTCTGCAAAGCATGGGCTATCGAGATGCCTTTGTTCGTCAGGTCAACGAAAGCAGATTGCTCAATGTCGGCACAAATTACAGCGCGACAATCGTCACGAGTTCGTCCGTTTCTTCTTCCTCTACATCTACTATCATCAGTAGCGGAATGGATATGGAAAAACTCCCGATTTATGCCAAGTTGAACTCATTTGAGCGCGAAAGCATCGTTATGCTGGATGGTAGATACCACATGAAAATGGACGAACGCACGTTCATTCCACTGACCGATTATACGCCCGGTTCGCTTGGCGGCACTATCGCAGTCAGCACGACACCTATCATCACAACTCGCTCGTACCCAGTGGGTACTATTGTCAATTCGACGCCTGTGGTTACGAGTAGCCCGACCATTATCCAGAGTACTCCAACGGTAATAAGCAGCAGCCCAACTGTGGTGAGTAGCACAGATTATCGCATCCAACTTGCGGCAGTTCGCAATTATGACCCCAATCAATTTTCGAGCGTCCTTTCACTTGGTTCGGTGCGGCTCGAAGAAACAGGTACGGGCGTCAATCGCGTCATGATGGGCAATTATGGTAGCCTCGGCGAAGCACAAGCCGCCCTCGGTGCTGCTAAAACAAAAGGCTTTCCCGGTGCTTATATTTTGAAGTATGATAGCGGTCTACGCAGTGGGAAAGT
>Ga0209295_1000506_pt1 | contig 18681 bp, 14 predicted proteins | sample Porto_5metaG_FD_187428 | JGI IMG/M metagenome (GOLD analysis project Ga0209295, IMG submission 187428) | Marine algal microbial communities from Porto, Portugal - Porto_5 metaG (SPAdes) (version 2) | ecosystem: Host-associated > Algae > Red algae > Unclassified | place: Portugal: Porto... | reverse complement strand
TGCAACTGCTCTGGCGATAAACCTAATTCTTGGTAATCTGCACCAATGAAAATCATCATAAAATCTTTCATAATTTAATTGTTTTAATTTTTACATAGAACTCGCTCTAAGTTCTTTTTGTTTACCTAATGACGTAACCGAAATCAAATTAGGGACAATTTTCATATGTTTTTTTTCAAAAAAGATAAATTAAGGATTATTTAGATGAAACTATCATTGAAAAACTTAAAGATTACCCCCTACCGCATGTTTAAAACTGGTGGAGGCAACAGTAAGCCATTAGCTAATTAATGCCAACTGGGACCAGTATGTAAATTATAATTTATCGATTTATACCCACTACTTACTCATTACGGCACTCGTCACAGACGAGCGCTAGCGGGGGGAGACAACAATAAGCAATTAGCTAGTTAACCCCAGCCTGGGACTAGTATGGAAATTATATTTTATTGATTTATTAACCAATACTTACTCGGTACGGCACTCGTCACAGACGAGCGCTAGCGGGGGGAATATTTCTTTTAAAAGAAAGTACATTCCACCACCGGCAACAGCGAGTGAAAGTAGCATGTATACGCCGAAAAATCCCATCACTATTTTTATCCCTAGACTTTTACCAAGGTTAGAGGACCTAAAAAAGGATTTCCATTGTAATGAAGAAAAACGTTTAAACATTCGGTTGGTTTTAGTATTTGAAATATAAGTAAGAAAAATCTTGAGTTTGTTACAATATAATTTGCAAAGCATAACCTGATACTATTTAAAATATAGAAAAAGGAATTGTCTCTTTATTCAAAAATTAGCCAAATCTAATTTATTAACATAGTACTAAATTGCATGCTGAAGAAGTTTCAGAGCTACCTAAAATCATAATGGATTTATCTACAATTCTACATTTTTAATAGCTCTAATTTTTTTTAGTACTCTTAAATGTTGCTTATAAATAATGAAAAAGATAGGAGAGAGAAATAGTATTAAATTGTAAATCAAAAAAGAAATGTATGTAAAATTTTCATTCTTAAATACACTAAGTATATCTGTTAAAAGAGGATTATATACCAAGTAAAAAAAGCCAAATCCAACAGCTTGCGTTTTATATAAAAAGCTAAATGAAGATTTAATTTGCGTTCTTTTTATTGCGAAATGTATAGTTATAATAAAGAATAATATTATTATAAAAACATAGCCATATAAATGCCTTAAAAACTCAAAAACATTGTTTGAATTTGAATTTTTTAGAATAGATCCAAAAACAACTGTAAATAATAAGGCTCCAATAATAGTATATACATAATAAATTTTAAGTTCTCTCGCACATTTATTAATTAACATTTTTGGTCCAGAAAATAACAAACCAATAATTGGATTAGAAATATTCGACAGTTCTCTTTCCCAAATTAGACCCTCAGATTTAAAAGCATCAGAAAAAGTATCTCCACATGTTTCCATTCTTTTTTCAATTGAATTGGCCATATGATCTAAAACCTCCATTTTTAAATCAATTTGAACCAATCCTTTTTTATATAAATAACTACTTATAACGTCCAATTGTTCTTGTTCCAACTTCATAAAAATTTAGTTTATGCTCCATTTCGGATTTACCAATTGTTCCATATTTCTAATGAAATCTTCAAGTTCCGCTAATCGATTGATTTTTTCTCTAACACCTTGCTCCGTAAGTTTGTAATACTTGCGCAACCTATTATCAACCCTCGCAACCTCAACGTCTAATAATCCTTCTGCTTCTAGTTTATGCAGTGCTGGATATAGGGCACCTTCGGTAATTTTCAATTCTCCTTTTGTAATCTCTTTTACCTTTTGGGTAATTTCATATCCATACATTTTTTCACCTTCATCTAATAATTTAAGAATGATGGTATTTAAACTACCTTTATATAATTTGGATTTTGCCATTTCTGTGTATGCTATTAATCAGGAAGATACATAATTTTCTTATGCATAAGAAAATTATGTATGAATATTCTATTTATCTGTTAGAAGTCAAACTTCTATTTAATCTTCAATAACTTCTTTCCAACATACTACTAGTCCCAGCTAATGCTAAGTCAAAAAAAATAATACTTTCTAATCATAATACCCATATTATAAGAAATCTCCTTGTTCTAATTCTAAAACTTTTTTATATAAAAGTTAAACAAAAAGCAGTAATACCGACTTTTTTGACAAATGTCATATGATATCGCAAAAGCATGCTTAATTTTGTAATTCGATTTAAAGAAACGAATATATGTCGCATTTTCACCCATTAACGGTAAAACATATTAAACAATTGACGCCAACCTCTGTTGCCGTTACGTTTTCAATTCCGAAAGAATTGGCACAGACCTTCACCTTTACGGCGGGTCAGTATATCACCATTAAAAAAGAGATTAAAGGAAAAGAACTTAGAAGAGCATACTCTATAAGTTCATCACCTGAAAAAGATGGCATCACCATCGGTATTAAAAAAGTAGATAATGGCGGATTCTCCAATTACGCCAACTCAGAATTAAAAGTTGGTGATACATTAGAAGTAATGGAACCAGAAGGTCGTTTTGTATTCAATACGACCAATGACGTACAGAATATTGCTGCTTTTGCTGCGGGTAGTGGTATTACACCAATTATGAGTATTGTAAAGTCTGTTTTAGATAGTAACCCTAAGAACAAATTTGTTTTGGTTTACGGTAACAAATCGTACGAAGAGACCATGTTCTATACAGATTTGGTAAAATTAGAACTAGAATATGCCAATCGGTTTTTTGTATATTTCACTAATAGTCAAACCCGTGAAGACAAGGCGTTATTTGGTAGAATTGATACCTCAACGGTAAATTATGCTTTGTTAAATAAGCATAAAGACGTTGATTTTGATGGATATTATTTATGTGGACCAGAGGAGATGATTCGTTTGGTACAAGATACTTTAATTGAGAATGAAGTAGATAAGGATAAAATCCATTTTGAGCTATTTACACCAACGGAAATAAAAGAAGAATTGCCTGTACAGGCAGATGGTCAAACTGCGGTTACTGTACTTGTTGATGATGAAGAATTTGAGTTTACTATGGATAAGAAAACCATAATTCTTGATGCTGTTTTAAAAGAAAATATTGATGCTCCATACTCATGTCAAGGCGGAGTTTGCAGTAGCTGTATTGCCAAAGTTACTGATGGAAAAGCAGAAATGGTCATGAATCAAATTTTGACCGATAAAGAAATTGCAGATGGATTTATCTTAACCTGTCAAGCGCATGCAACCACACCTACTATAAAAGTAGATTTTGATGATGTGTAAGCCCATTTAGGGATTAAAATTCATTAAACGTCATTACGAGGTACGAAACAACCTGACCAATAGGTACAACTATTCAACAGATTAGTACACTACTTTTGTAATGACGTTCTTTTTTTTAATCATTATCCACTCCAAGTCAAAACTAAATTCGATTGAGTCATCCTTAATGGAGCGTTGAAATATCTTTGATAGTATTTTCAATTCTCATTAGGTATGTCTATAGAAATCATTGGTGTTTTTATCATCATCGCAGCAGTCATTATATTGTTTGCTTTTGAGGTTTTCCCCATGGATAAAATTGCCTTTTGCATTATAGCCGCGTTACTATTGACAGGCTTGGTTTCCCCCGAAGAAGCCGTCAGCGGATTTTCTAACAAAGCCGTGATCACCATTCTATGTCTAATGATCTTAGCAATCGGACTTGAAGAAAATGGAGCCATTTCTTATCTCGCAAAAGGTTTAAAGGTTTTAAAGAACTGGCCGGTTGTCTTGGCCATGGTCGCTATTATGCTGATTGCAGGTAGTATTTCTGCATTTGTAAGTTCTACTGCTGTAGTAATAGTGTTTATAAAGATAGTTGCCGAGCTACGAGAAAAGTATCAACTACCACCAGGAAAATTATTATTACCTATATCATTCGCAAGTATTCTAGGAGGAAGCTGTACCCTTATGGGAACTTCAACCAACTTATTGGTCAGTAATATAGCTACTAGGTACACTGGCGAAAAACTCGGTTTTTTTGAATTTTCGTTCCTGGGAGGCACTTTTCTAATCATTTCTATAGGAATTATAGCCATTTTCTATCGTTTTTTACCAAAAGACAATGGCGAACTTTCAGACAATTATGATCTTGACCGCTATCTTTTGACCTTGACTATTGAACAAGATTCTCCATTAGTTGAGAAACCAATTGGGGAAAGCTTTATGTATAAAGAAGTTGACATAACGGTGTTACGCTTGTCTAGATATGGCTACGATCAAAATCTTGATAATCATGATTTACTGATTAAACCAAACGATGTCATTCTTTTACACTGTAGTTTAGAAAATCTTCAAAAAATGCGTGGTGAAGGTTATTTTGACGTCGATTTAGCAGAAAAAGACCATTTTACTTCTACTAAAACAACTCAAATAAAGAAAGTAGCAAGTTCTAAAAAGGCTGATGAAGAATCAAAAGATGGCAAAGATGAAAACTTATTATTAGAACTTCTACTGTTACCCGGTTCCCGTTTTTTAGGTAGAAATTTGTCCGAGTTGAAAACTATATTGATACCAAGAGCTATTCCGCTTGGTATCAATAAAAGAAAGAAACTACGTATTCTACAAAATAGATTACACCAAAGTAATCATGAATTTACAAAACTTCATGTTGGGGATCGATTATTAATACAGACTAAACCAGAATACGTTTCTAACTTTGAAAACAGCAATAATCTAGCGGTATTAAACCAATATGAAGGTCGCACGCCTGCTACTCCATTTAAAAGAAACTTATCCATCCTGATTTTAATTGCCACCATTGCCATGGCAGCTACGGGAATTTTTGAAGTAATGACGAGCGTAATTACAGGAACCTTAGCTATGCTTCTTTTTAAGTGCGTAGAGTTAAATCGTATTTATGAAAAGATAAACTGGCAAATTATATTCTTATTAGCAGGTATGATACCGTTAGGTATTGCGATGAGTAATGCCAAGGCAGACACTTGGATCACGGAAGAACTTTTAGCCTTAATGGCCGGTCAGCAACCAATATTTATAATCGGATTGTTATTTTTAACCACCATGATTCTAAGTAGTGTTGTATCAAACAATGCTACGGCAATTATAATGGCACCTATTGGAATTTCATTGGCCAGCGGGTTAAGTCTTGATCCCAAGCCATTTATTCTATGTGTAATGTTTGCGGCAAATTTCAGTTTCTTTACTCCCTTAGGATATCAAACAAATGCACTTATCTACAGTATGGGAATATATAAATTCAAACACTTTTTAGTAATCGGCGGGGTTATATCCGTAGTACTTTGGATCGTGGGTACCTTGCTTTTAAGTGCGATGCTGTAATCAGCTATTTGGTAAATACCTCCTCAAACTTTTTAACCGCCGCTTCATAGCCTATTGCGTAAGCTTTTTCAATGCCTCTTCTATCTAGCAAACCAATATGTTCCAGTTCTTTAGATTCTAGTACAAGATGACAATTATTAATTTTTTGTCGGTTAATAGCATAAATCATTAATCCGGTTACTCTGCCTGTCAATTGAAATGAATTGTTCAAATGTTTTTTCTCTAATTGAGAAACCACAGATACATTACTACCTATTACATAATCAACTTTTGGCAGCACAGCTTCAGACGGAAAATTGTTCATGATCCCGCCATCGGCATATAGTTCACCCTTATACTCTACAGGACTAAAAACAGGTGGTAATGCGGCCGATGCCAATAAAGGCTTTATCAATTCACCTTTATCGATAAAAAGCTCTTCACCTTTTTGCAAATTTGTAGCGACTACATGGAGCTCTCTATTCAAGGCCTCAAAACTATCATCTGGAAAATACTGTTTAAAAGAAGCTATATAACTCTCGCTATTCAATAAACCTGGTTTAGCAACAGCAAAGTAATTATATTTAAAAAGCGGTGTTTCCTTAAAAAACTTAAGCATATCTACTACAGGTTTGTCTGCCGCATACAATGCACCCACTAATGCACCAATACTACTACCGGATACCACCTTAGCCTCAATGCCAAACTCTTGCATTGCCTTAATAACCCCTATATGTGCCATGCCTCTAATGCCTCCACCGGAAAGCACCAAACCAATGGACTTAGAACCTAATTGCATCTATCTAGAATTAATTTCAAAAAAAATGCCAAACGGATACTATTATCCGCTTGGCATAAAATTAATCATAATAGCGGACTATGAATCCAATCCGAAGGCATAATAATTTTTAGTGCCATCTTCATAAACACCTTCTAACATCACTCCGCCTTTTTTGTTCTCCAAAATAGCAGCAACATCATCAATGTCATCTACACGTTTACCATCAATATGCGTAATGATGAAACCAGCTCGCATTTGCGTCTCACTCTTAATCTTGCCAGGGTATAGTTTAGAAACCTGTACCCCACCATCAATATCTAATTTTTTGGCTAATTGCCTGTCTACATTTTCAAAATCCGCACCTAAAAGATTAAATACTTCTTTCTTCTCTTTCTTGATAAAATCTGTTCCACCTTGAGAATTATGTAGCTCTACTTCCAATTCTTTTTCCTTTCCATTTCTATTTACAATAATAGTGACCTTATCACCAGGTCTTTTTCCTGCAATAATTTCTTGTAGTCTTGGTGACGTAGCTGTTTCTTTACCGTTTACACTAACGATAATATCGCCAGATTCCATTCCTGCCAAATCTGCACCGCTATCTTCACCAACTTGCTCTACCCATACGCCTTTGGTAAAGTCAACATCTTTTTCCTTGGCAAGGTTACTGTCCATAGTTCTAATGGAAACCCCCAACATACCACGTTGTACGTTACCGAATTTCAGTAAATCTTCAACCACTTTGGTAACAATATTACTAGGCACCGCAAATCCGTATCCTGTATATGTACCTGTTGTACTGGCTATGGCAGTGTTAATACCAACAAGGTTTCCGTCTAAATTCACCAAAGCACCACCACTATTACCTGGGTTGATAGCGGCATCTGTCTGTATAAAACTTTCTACAGCAAACTTATCGGTATTAATATGAATGCTTCTTGCCTTTGCACTAACAATACCGGCGGTAACCGTAGAATTCAACCCTAACGGATTACCAACTGCCAATACCCACTCACCGACTTCTACATCATCAGAATTTACCAATGACATCGTTTTTAAATTATCTGCTTTGATTTGTAATAACGCCAAATCTGTCGTCGGGTCTGTACCGATTACAGTGGCTTTATACGATTGATTGTTATATAAAGTTACCTCAACTTCATCGGCATTATCAATCACATGATTATTGGTAACAATATACCCTTTATCATTAATGATAACACCCGAACCTGTACCTACTCTAGGTCTTGATTGCGCTCCATTTGGAGATTGCCCTTTAAACATATCGCCAAAAAATTCTTTAAAAGGATCTGGTAATTCTCGCGCTCCTTGTCTCTGGCTTGTTGATCCCGTTTGGGTAGATTTAATATGTACTACAGCATCTAAAACTTTTTCAGAAGTTTCGGTAAAATCTAAAGGCTTAATATTTCCTTCATTATCCTTTGTATATAAAGCCTGTGCACCGGGTACAGATTCTACTACGGTAACTCCGCTAGTTTCTTTTGTTTCTTGTTTGTTAAATTGAATTACTCCGTAACTTACGACTAGAGCAATAACTGCCGAGAAGAAGTAAACCTTCCAAGCGCTTCTGGTATTTGTGTTTGATTTCATATGTATTTTAATTTTTATGATTCTTCTGATGTCTTATTGGCAAAGGCTATGCCACGCATAGGACTGCCAATGCTAAAAAAAAATTAAAACTGATTGAAATTTTAAGGCTTTTTTTAGACTAACCAGTCTGTAACCTTAAAATCTTGTCAGATTTTAAGAATCGAAATGGTAGATAATCTGATTTTAAAGCAAATTGATGGGTAATATGATAAGACTAAAGTTTAATTGTATGATATAAAACCGACTACCTGGTTTAAAACTGACATTTTGACTCAAGGTAAGAGATTTCGCATATTTTAATTTTACAATTATGCATTTCATAGAAAACCTTTGCTTTATTTTTACGTAAGTTTAACGACGAAAAAGAACAATTAATTGAATTCACTACATACTGCAATTTTAGTATTTGCCAATTCCGCCAAACAAGATTTGGCGAATAAGCACATTCTTAGAGGTGAAGAATTATTTGATGTTTTAACCCGTTCTACCCTTAAAAAAGCAAAAAAAACGGGTCTACCTGTTTTTCACTTTTCAGATGAAGATCAAATTGGTGCTTCTTTTGGCGAACGTTTTACAAATGCCATCGCCAGTGTTTTTAACAAGGGTTTTTCTAGTATTATCACCATAGGCAATGACACACCGCATTTAAAAACCCATCATCTTAAGCATACCGCACAACAATTGGCAATGGGCAAGACCGTAATAGGTCCTTCAATTGATGGTGGATTTTATTTGTTAGGTCTGCAAAAATCAAATTTTGATGTTACTGAATTTCAAAATTTACCTTGGCAACGCTTGGGCTTGTATCACCAAATTTCTTCGTGGTTACATCAAGAATCATCAGAACTAATAAAATTACCTGTATTACAGGATTTGGATAACGAAAGAGATTTACAATCCATTCTATCGTTTTCTAACGGTCTGTCATCAACAATATTATTGTTGATCATCAATCTATTAAAAAGTAACAGAAGTCTATTCTACACTAACCAGAACTTCTCTTCTCAATATTCTAACAGCTTTCCTTATAACAAAGGTTCTCCTGCAGTTTCGTTTATCTAATCCCCTTTATCCAATAGTTGGATAAATGAAACCTTAGTCGAAAAACAATATATGAAACACTTATTACTAGTGTTGACACTGTTTATAATAAACATGGTCAATGCTCAAGAAACAATTACAGGTATTGTAACAGATACCGATGGAAATACCATACCGTATGTCAACATTCTATTATCTGGCACCGCAACAGGCTCTACAACCAATGAAGATGGTTTTTATACTATAGATGTCCCTGATCTTTCTGGCGCCATTGAATTTTCGGTTTTAGGATATGAAACTCAAGTGGTTTCCATAAACAATAGACGTACCATTAATATCACCTTGGCAGATTCATCTGAAGTTTTAGATGAAGTCGTGCTAACGGCTTTAGGTCTAAAACGAGAAACCAAAGAATTAGGCTATGTAGTTCAAAGCTTAGACGCAAAAGGAGTTACAGAGGTAAAATCGGTTAACTTTTTAGACAACCTTTCTGGTAAACTGGCAGGTGTAACCATTAACCAAGGTGCTACCGGTGTTGGGTCTTCATCAAAAATTACTATTCGTGGTGAAGCCTCTTTTTCCAATAACAATCCGTTATTTGTTGTAGACGGAGTGCCAATTAACAACAATTCGGTCTTTAATTTTACCAATGAGGCAGCAGCCGGATTTCAAGAAATAGATTTTGGAAACGGTGCTATGGATGTGAATCCTGATGATATTGCCGAGGTGTCGGTTTTAAAAGGACCCAGTGCGGCGGCTCTTTATGGAACAAGAGCATCTAATGGTGTTATAATCATAGAAACCAAAAGCGGAAAAAATTCAAAAGGATTAGGCGTTAGTTACAACACTAGTTTCTTTGTGGATTCGGCATTTCAGCTACCCGAATTTCAAAATGAATACGGACAAGGAAATTCTGGTGATTTTGCTTTTGTAGACGGATTAGGTGGTGGAACCAATGACTTGATCACCTATAGTTGGGGACCACGCTTAGATGTAGGCAATCTTATACCACAATATGATAGCCCCGTAACTTTAGCAGATGGCACTATAGTACGTGGTGGCGATACTGCCCTTTACAGCGGATTACCAATTACACCTACAGAGTTTAGGTCTAACCCAGACAACTTAAAGAACTTCTATGAAACCGGCACAACCTTAATCAATAATATTGCTATTTCTAATGGATTTGACAAAGGGAGTTTCCGTCTATCGTTTACTGACTTACGAAGCGAATCTATCATTCCAGGAGTAAATCTTGACCGACAAACTATAGGTACAAGACTAAACTTTCAACCAATTGATAAACTGCGTATAAATTCCTCTATCAGTTATATTAATTCTAGTAGCGACAACAGACCTTCTAATGGTTATGGATCTGAAAATGCCAATTACTCTTTAGTAGCTTGGGGACCAAGGTCATTAAATATTGAAAACTTAAAAAACTATTGGCAACCAGGTTTAGAGGGTTTACAACAGTATTCTTATAATTATACGTTTTTTGATAATCCGTATTTTATTCTTAACGAAAATAGAAATTCCTTTAATAGGGACAGGGTATTCGGAAATATTTCGGCTAGCTATGACATTACCGAACATGTTACTGCAACTATTAGAACCGGAATGGATTATTCAAGTGAATTACGTCAACTGCGCAGAGCCTATAGTTCAAATCGATTTGTAAATGGTGGTTATGCCGAGCATGATGTATTTTTTAGGGAAATAAACACTGATTTCTTATTAAATTATTCAAATCAATTCAATGACTTTAAAGTTGATGTATCACTTGGCGGAAATCGTTTAGATCAAAAAGCATTTACCTCACAAGCGCAAACCACAAGCTTAGCACAACCAGGCATATTTAGATTATCTAATGCAGCTTCACCTATTGAAGTATTCGAATTTGAATCTAATAAGCGAATCAACAGTTTTTACGGCTTGGCAAAATTTGGATACAAAGACTTCCTTTTCTTGGATGTTACAGGAAGAAACGATTGGTCTAGTGCATTGGCTACTCCGTTTTCCGTAGATAATACGTCATTCTTTTATCCATCCGTATCAAGTAGTTTTATAGTATCGGAAGTGGTTGATTTACCTGAGGTCGTTTCATTTGCAAAACTAAGGGCAAGTTGGGCACAAGTAGGTAATGACACTGATCCCTACCAAACTACAGGTGCTTTTGTAGCACAAACTCCTTTTAATGGGCAACCAACTTTCAGTAACTCAAACACTATAGCAAACGCAAATCTTCAACCAGAACTAACCTCTTCATTTGAAGTAGGTGCAGATGTACGTTTGTTTGGAGACCAATTAAGATTAGATGTTTCTTACTATAATGCTTTGACCAAAGACCAAATTATTTCATTGCCTATAGGTATCTCATCTGGTTATACACAACAAGTAGTTAATGGTGGTGAAGTTCGTTCAAAAGGTGTAGAGATTATTCTGGGTATATCGCCGGTTATGAGTCAAGATTTCAAATGGAACAGTACTTTAAATTTTAGCACGAATAGATCTACGGTAGAAAGCTTACCACAAGATGAAGGTCGATTAACATTGGCATACTCCAGAATTTACGACAGTCAAAACCAAACGGTATTTTTACAAGCAGAAGAAGGTGGTCGTGTTGGTGATTTGTACGGAACAGGATATTTGAAGAATGAAAATGGTGATTTTATTTTAACGGATGAAGGCAGATACATACCCGATAATGAACTACAAAAATTAGGAAATTACAATCCTGATTTCATGTTGGGTTTCAACAACCAATTCAATTTTAAGAACTGGAATATGGGTTTTCTTTTCGATTGGCGACAAGGTGGCATCATTGTATCTAGAACAAGAGCATTAGGTAATGTTGGTGGTCAGTTAGCAGAAACGGCTTTTAGACCAGAAGGAGGAATTGTACCGGAAGGCGTTGTAAATACGGGCACTACTGATAATCCTGTATATACACCAAATACCGTAGCCGTCACGGCAGAAAGTTACTACCGCCAATTTTATGACAGAAACCATGAGGAAAACAATACGTATGATGCTTCCTTTTTGAAGCTACGTCAAGTATCCGTTGGTTATACTTTTGAAAACCTTAGTCTGTTTAACCAAGATGCTACGTTGAGTTTATCATTGATAGGAAAGAACTTATTTGCTTTAACAGAGAATCCACATTTTGACCCAGAACAGCTGGCTGTTCAAGGTCAAGGCTTTATTAGCGGTGTTGAAGATATGTCATATGCCACAACAAGAAGTATAGGTTTTAAAGCCGGATTTAATTTTTAAGAAAGAAAAGATGAAACATATATATAGCATTTTAATCTTATTGTTGGTCATTGGCTGTACAAAAGATTTTGAAGAAATTAACACTAACACCAACGATCCCGTTACTGTACAGCCTAGTCTTTTGTTAAGACAGGTAATCTATGATTTTGGGGAGCAAATGTCTTATGAAGGTTTTACCGCAGGTAATCTGTTGGGTCAATATAGTACGGCACTAGATTTTAACCTGTTTGACCGTCATGATTTAAAATCGCCCCAACTGGGTGGAAACCCATGGCCCATATTCTATCAGAATTTACGAGACAATGAAATTATATTGAATTTATCTCAAGAGAATGCGGCGTATGCCGTTTATGAAGGTCCAGCAAGAATTATGAAAGCTTATATGGCAGCTGGTTTAACAGATTTATTCGGTGATGTACCATATTCAGAAGCATTTCAAGGAGATACAGAAACTGTTACTCCGTCCTATGACACACAGGAGTCAATTTATATGAATGAAGGAGGAATATTTGACAATCTTGATAAGGGAATTTTAGCCATTCAGAATTATTCAGGTACCATAGCGTTAGAGGGAGACATTCTCTTTAATGGTGATTTAAATGGATGGATACGTTTTGCAAATTCGTTGAAAATTAAATATCTAATGCGAGTTTCCAGCAAAATAGATGTGGCCGCCCAATTACAAGCAATTGTCGCAGAAGGCAATTTTATAGATGATAATAGCGAAAATGCCATTTTCAACTTTACCGATGGCGAACCAAATAGTTTTAGGTTGGCACAACTTAGGGTCGGCGATTTTAACAACTATGTACTTTCTGAAACGATGGATGAAATTTTAACCAATTTAAACGACCCACGAATTACACGTTTATACCAACCTTTTGCCAATAGTACAGATGAAGAGTATAATGGACTATTAAATGGAATCGATGCCTCTGCGGGAGTATCGTTAGCTGATTACTCTTTATTGGGCAGCATATTTAGAGAGAATACAGGGCTTTTAGATGCCAATTTCATGACAAGTATGGAAACTCACTTTCTATTAGCGGAAGCTGCACAACAAGGGCTTATTTCAGCCGACACGGAACCCCTTTACAACACAGGAGTAACACAAGCTTTTGAATATTGGCAAGTAGCACTTCCTGATGATTATCTAACAGCTGATGCTGCATTGAATAACGGAGATCCATTAGAAAATATCATCACACAAAAATGGATTGCAAATAGTATTAACGGTTATGAAGGTTGGATCGAATATAGAAGAACAGGTTTTCCGCAATTGAAAACGATTTCGGCAAGTTTGAACAATAATTTGATACCGATACGAATGCCTTACCCTGCTGAGGAAGAAGCTTTAAATAATGCGAATTATACCGCAGCTTCAAATAATACGGAAGGCAATAGTATAAATATTGCAGTTTGGTGGGATGAGTAACAGAGTTAGGAGTTAGGAGTTAGGAGTTAGGAGTTAGGAGTTAGGAGTTAGGAGTTAGGAGTTAGGAGTTAGGAAAAAACAAAAAAATGACTGAAGTACAAATTTGGCAATGGGGATTGATAATAGCATCTAGTTTGATGTTGTTCTTTCTGTCTCCACTGGCTAAAGATACCAATCAGTTTTTTAAAGCCGTTCAAAAGAAAAAAGCACCCAACACATTTATGTTAATGGGTAGTTTGATCATCTCATGGATTTTCGCCAAAAGCATCACCAATGCCGCCAATTTAGGATTGGACTTCGGTATTGTAGGTGGGGTTGCCTATGCGGGTTATTATCTGTCGTTTGCGGTTGCGGGTATCGTAATTTATAAGATGAGGCTACATGGTAAGTATACCAGTATTCATCATTTCTTATCCTCAAAATTTGGCAAAACTGCGGTAACGGTTTTTTCAATTCTTATTGCATTTCGGTTGTTCAATGAAGTCTGGAGCAATACCATGGTTATTGGTTCTTACTTTGGTGATATGGGTACAAGCTCATATTATTGGTCCATCTTAGTATTTACAGGACTAACATTGGCATATGTACTCAAAGGAGGCATGAGCAGTTCAATTTTTACCGATGTTGTCCAAATGGGGCTTTTCTCCATACTATTAGCGGTAATATTGTTCACTATTTTTGGAAAAGACAATGCTATTACCACGTCCGAAGTAGTAAATTCTGGCATATGGTCTTTTGAAACCGGGCTGAATTTATTGTTCGCTGCCTTGTTGCAATCGTTCAGCTATCCTTTTCATGATCCTGTTTTAACAGACAGAGGATTTATCAGTAGTCCGAAAGTAACTTTGAAGAGTTTTTTATGGGCAAGTGTTCTTGGTGCTATTTGTATCATTCTATTTAGCCTTATTGGTGTTTATGCCCAATCTCAAGGTATGCAAGGTCAAGCGGCTGTTCAAGTTGGTAAGGCTTTTGGAACAATGATTTTACTGGTCATCAACTTCATCATGATCACATCCGCAGCATCCACTTTAGATTCTACATTTTCATCATTTTCAAAATTACTGGCACTTGACCTAAACCTTGGAAACACTTTAAAATTTGGTCGTTGGTCTATGGTAGCAATCGCTGTTTTAGGTACCGTACCCGTTTTTTTAGATGCAGAAATTTTATCCGCTACAACTATTAGTGGTACAATGGTTATTGGGCTAACCCCTGTTTTTCTTTTTTGGAAAGATAAAGCACCTAAAATCAGTTTTCATTTAAGTGTTATTATTGGGCTGATATTTGGTTTGTTGTTGATTTTCAATTGGTTTCCAGGTAACTTGATTTTTACGACTGGCAAGTATGCCAATTTACTATGGATTAATTTTTGGGGCATTTTATGTTGCCTATTCGTTTATATAATACCCACATGGATAAAGAAATAAAACATATTGGTACCAAAAGCGGTAAGCTGTTGCTTTTCGGTGGTGTGTATAGTAATCTACAGGCATTGGAGAAATTAACTTCCATTGCCGAAGAAGCAGGGATTAGACCTGAGAACTGTATAAGTACAGGAGATCTTACCGGTTACTGCGCGCAACCTGAAGAAACGGTACAGCTATTTCAAAAATGGGGAGCACTTAGTATTGCAGGCAATGTAGAATTGCAACTAGCAAGCGATAGTGAAAATTGTGGCTGTGATTTTAAAAGCGGTAGCCGTTGTGACGATTTCTCAAAAATGTGGTTTCCCTATACTAAAGGGCATTTATCACAACAGTCTTTAGATTGGATGAAGCAAATTCCAGAATACTTAAGTTTTGACTATGGAAACAAAAGAGTAACGGTAGTCCATGGCAACTATAGCAACACTTCAGAATTCATTTTTAAATCAAACGCTACAGAAAGTAAAGAAGGTTGTTTTCAAAAGACTAAGAGTGATATCGTCGTTGCGGGGCATTGTGGCTTGCCATTTCATCAAACTATAAAAGAGAAGGTATGGCTAAACCCTGGTGCTATAGGTATGCCGGCAAATGATGGCACTACTCGCGTATGGTATATGATCTTGAATGTTGAGGGTGGCGAAGTTACTTACGCACATCACTCTTTTGAATATGATGCAGAAACCGCACAAAAATTAATGTACAAAAACCATTTACCAGAAGCCTACGGCGATACACTTACCTCTGGTATTTGGGACAATATGGAAATACTTCCCGAACTAGAAAAAATGGGACAGGGAATTCCGATTTATTTTAACCAAGAACAAAAAAATTCAATAAAACCTAAAACTCAAAAAAAGATGGCAAATACATACTATGACCCAGCAGATTTAAGAAAATTCGGAAAAATTACAGAGTGGAGCGAAGAGCTTGGAACTAAATTTTTTGATTATTATGGTAAGGTTTTCGAAGAAGGCGCACTAAGTGCTAGGGAAAAGTCTTTAATTGCTTTAGCAGTTTCGCACGTAGTTAAATGCCCGTACTGTATTGACGCCTATACCAAAGACGGCTTACAGAAAGGAATTACGAAGGAAGAAATGATGGAAGCCGTTCATGTAGGTGCTGCAATTGAAGGTGGCGCGACATTGGTACATGGCGTACAGATGATGAATAAGTATAATAAATTGTCAATGTAAATTTCGTTGTTGGTTGTTGGTTGATGGTTGTTCGTACCAGCTTTCTACAATAATCAATTGATTGAAATTTTAATTAGTTTAAAAAATTGCAAATGGAATATTCATAATGAATATCCATGGTTAAGAAAAAGAAATTAATTGTTGTCATGTTAAAGTTTAAAGCATTTACAAAATGCCCACAACGAACAACGAACAACGAACAACTAAAAAATGGCTACAAAATCATTAAAAGCGAAAGGGAACGATTTAGCGGTTTCCAACAAGCAGTTAGAAATATTGAACGGAGGCATATTTGCCGATGGTGAGCTTCCTTACTTTAAAGATAAAATTGCAGACATAGGGCATTTTCCATTGCGCCCTAAAAAGCTGGAAATCTTGCAAATCAACGTAGGTTACATGTGTAATCAGGTATGTGAGCATTGCCACGTAGATGCAGGGCCCGATCGTAAGGAGATTATGACCCGTGAAACTATGCAGCAATGTTTAGAGGTGATTAAAAATACAGGGGCGCATACCTTAGATTTAACCGGTGGTGCACCAGAAATGAATCCTGATTTTGAGTGGTTTGTAGAAGAAGCTGCCAAAGCCGGAATCAAAGATTTTATAGTTCGTTCTAACTTGACGATAATAAGAGCAAATAAGAAGTACCATCATCTACCGGATTTCTTTAAAAAACACAACGTCCATGTTATTTCTTCAATGCCACACTATACCCGTGGAAAAACCGATAAGCAAAGAGGAGACGGAGTTTTTGACAAGTCGATAAAGGCATTGCAAGAATTAAACGAAAGAGGCTATGGTATGCCCGGTAGCGATTTAAGGCTGGATTTAGTCTATAATCCATCAGGTGCATATTTACCAGGAGATCAAGCTGCGATGGAAAAGGATTTCAAAAAAGCATTGAAAGAGGATTTTGATATTCAGTTCCACAATCTTTTCGCTATTACCAATTTGCCCATTGCGCGTTTCTTGGACTATTTGATAGCCTCGGAAAATTACGAAGATTACATGTATGCCCTAGTAGAAGCTTACAATCCGTCTGCAGTAGCCAACGTAATGTGTACCAATACCATTTCTATTAGTTGGGACGGTTGGTTGTATGATTGCGACTTTAATCAAATGCTAGACCTAAAAGTAGCTAGCAAAGTGAAACATATAAAAGATTATAACGAGGATATTTTGAACGATAGAAACATTATTATATCTCAACATTGCTATGGCTGTACGGCAGGTGCCGGTAGTAGTTGCCAGGGTACCGTTGCTTAACCTTTAATTAAATTATTCATGAGTTATTTAGATGCAACAAACAATCTTTACAAAGAAGCGGCACTTAAACCAGATATAGGCTTATGTTGCACAACCAACCCTATTTGGGAATTGCCAGGTTTAAAGATTCCTAAAATAATGCAAGAGATGAACTATGGCTGTGGTAGTACAGTTCATGCACGAGATCTTTCCAACAATCCGAAAATGCTTTATGTAGGTGTTGGTGGTGGAATGGAATTATTACAATTCTCATACTTCAATCGTCAAAAATCCGGTGTCGTAGGCGTAGATGTAGTTGATGAAATGCTAGAAGCCAGCAGAAAGAATTTTAAGCTTGCCGAAGAAGAGAACGACTGGTTTAAATCAGATTTTATTGATTTAAAAAAAGGTGATGCTCTAAACTTACCGGTAGAGGACAATACGATTGATGTCGCTGCTCAAAATTGTTTGTTTAACATTTTTAAATCTGAAGATTTAAAGCGCGCTATTGAAGAGATGTATAGGGTATTAAAGCCACATGGAAAACTAGTAATGAGCGATCCAACATGTGAGCAACAAATGAACGATGTATTACGTGAAGATGACAGACTAAGAGCACTTTGCTTAAGCGGAAGTATCCCAATAAAGGATTATGTAAAAGCTTTAACCGATGTAGGTTTTGGAACAATAGAGATTAGAGCTAGAAAACCTTATAGAGTTTTAGCCCCAAGTGCATATCCAACAGATGAATTAATTTATATAGAATCTATTGAAGTAGCTGCTATTAAGGATCCCATGCCAAAAGATGGTCCGTGTATATTTACTGGAAAAGCAGCAATATACTATGGTACAGACGATTATTATGATGATCAAAATGGTCATGTATTAATTAAAAACCAACCCTTGTCGATTTGTGATAAAACGGCTAAGGCATTAGCTACATTAAACAGTAATGATATTTATATCAGTGAATCTACCTACCACTATGATGGTGGTGGCTGCTGCTAAAATATAATCTTGATATTAATAACCGTCTGTTTAATTTCAGACGGTTTCTTTAAATATATACATTAGTCTTGAACTTTATAAAGTGACCACCTGGTTTGTTCTATAGTATAAAAAAGATGTTATACACCGATAAAACGTACGTTCGTCGAAAAAACCTGCATATAGTCTAGAAAACCTGAAGTTGTTTGACAGTCTAACGTTCTATAAAAAGACCACATGGTCGGATTTACCCAAATCTACATATTATGAACAAGAGCCTTAAGCGCATGGCAACCATGCAACGTTTACAGAACACCGGATTAGAATTGTTTTATGCCCAAGGGTATTAT
>Ga0209295_1000504_pt1 | contig 18698 bp, 11 predicted proteins | sample Porto_5metaG_FD_187428 | JGI IMG/M metagenome (GOLD analysis project Ga0209295, IMG submission 187428) | Marine algal microbial communities from Porto, Portugal - Porto_5 metaG (SPAdes) (version 2) | ecosystem: Host-associated > Algae > Red algae > Unclassified | place: Portugal: Porto... | reverse complement strand
TCATTTTTGGCTTGTACCAATGTGCGGATAATAGTAGCGCACAAAGGGAAACGTGTTTTTTCCTGCGCCAAGCGAGGCATTTCAGGCGCGTCCATGAAAAAAGACCCACTGCCACCGTCAGATACCGACCTGTGAATACTTGGTATCCATGGATTGACTGCGCCTTGTGCCATTACTTGGAATACGCCGAGTTCTCCTTCGGTAAGCCCTTCTAATGCCATAGCAATATTTAAAGTAATTGCAGTAGGATTTATCGGAGAAATCGGACGCATAAATTCCTGTGCGAGTCCGTAATCAACGCATTGCACATCTATATAATCAGGATTGAATAGTTCAAATAGCTTTGGGTGGGCATCGTCTATGGCGATGTTTGGGAAAAGGACATACAGTTGGTCATACAACCATTTGGCTTGAAAATCAGCCGTTGTGAAATGCAGATATATATCGCTTCCTGTTCCAATTATTTCAAAAGAAACAGGAATACGCGAAGTGGCAAGCGAATACAAAAACTGGTGAAATGCCTCTATTCGTGTTTTCCAATTTTTAGTCAGATGAACACTCAACTCAACGAGGGAATTGATTTGCGGAGGTGCATAAGGTGGCGGTTCTTCTGGAACGGTAAATTCTTGTTCTTGCGGTGGAGGTTGGATGAGTTCTGTTATCTTGGACACCGCCCAACTCAGCGGAGAGTGCCTACGCCCGTCACCCTTATCTTGGATGACGGGGTAAAGCACATCATGATAGAAGAATGGAAAGAAAGTCGGCTCAATATCGACAGGTTCATCCCAGAGCATCCAGCCACGCCCACGCATTTCCCATGCGTAGAAATTTGCAGTGAGTGATTCACTTCGATTCATCGGCTAAGAGATTATCGTGAATACAGTTTATTCATTCGCACATAATCCACATCATTCAATTCTCTAATGCCTTTATTCTGATTAAACTGTGCAGTGACAGCTTTCAAATCTCCCTGAATAATGCCATTAAGTGCGGATGATACATCAATTTTGTACAACGTTACGGGCATGAACGCTGCGATAATCAAATTACCCAAGATAGGGATGATTCTCCAAAACCTTCTCCAAAAGTTTTTGGGTGCAATTTGCCAGTAGGTAAAGACCTGACTGGTGCCTAATTTGAAAGTGCAGACGTAGAAAATAACATCATCTTTTTTCACACGTAGGTACTCTCTCATTGGCTTGCCTACTCCGCCTTCGGGGAGCGTTTTAATGGTTGTAGTCAGTCCTTTTATTCCATGTGTGTCAAGTTGCTCTTTCATTGCTTGATAATATTCTGCCGAAGCAACCTCAGCGCCTTCCACACTCAGACCGCCTTGGTTCATTGAACGGGCAACAACGGAGGAGCTAAGGACTGCTCTAATGAAGGCAATGAAGAATAGGAGCGTCATTATGCCCGTGAAGTAAGCCCCATAATCGGGACCGCCGCATAGTAAAGTCATAGTATTTAATTTTTTGTTTTGAAATGTAGATAAAGCTTTAACAAGAATTCTTAATCAATTTACATCTGCAAATCAACGATGTTTTTTGGAATTATTCTTGGACAAAAATGACCGAAAATCGGATTGTTTTAAAGTCCTCCAACCTGAATAATTCATTGGTTACTAAGGGGTTAAAAATTTAAAAAAGTTATAAAAATCGAAAAAATAGAACACAATCAGGTAATTTAAATTATCGCCTTTGAACAAAAAATAAGAGGTTGACTACATTGTGTAGCCAACCTCACTTATGAATTGTAAATATCATCAATATTTTAAAACCTTGCTCCTACTTGTACCTCCCAAATATTACCAAGAAAAGAGTAGGCATTAATATTTCGCTCAAAACTTCCTCCGATAGTATATTTTTGATGTATGTGGAATCCTAATGAGGTTACAAGGTGTTGTGATTTTTGATTAAAAGACGATGTTCTTATACCGACAGTTACCCAAGGCATAAAATCATCTTCTGCAAATTTAAATAATGTAACTATATTAAGTTGTCCCTATTGCACCCGTCGAATAAAAACGTGACAGCAGTGTGGGTGTAATGGTGGTATTTTTTTCATTGCCTATCGGAATACTATAGTCAGCTTTAAAATTGTATCGGTGAGTAAATCTGGAAGGAACATATTCTTGTGAATTTTGCCCTATAAAATACTGCATGGCTCCGTCAAGATTTAAACGTTTACTGCTATATCCTACCCCAAACCCAAAACTTAACTGCGTTCTATCGAAATGATTATTATACAAAAATTCATCATCAATATCTCTAATATTACCTTTACTTAAATCAACCCTCTAGTTATTAAATCCCATATTTAATCCCAATGAAACACCGCCCGAATTTGCCTTATTTTCTCCGGCTATATGGTAAGCATATGCTATCTGCGCCCCTGTATGCCTCAATACGTGCATCTGCTCATTGTGTATAACTATACCAAGTCCAATATTTTTATCCGGTAACGCAACATCAGCGGTCAACATCTGCGAAGAATGAAATCCGGGAAGAGTTCCCCATAGATGTCTGCTACTTAAAAAGGCTTTGGTAGTGTAGCTTTCATCAAATTGCCTATCCATGAAACCTGCTCTTGCCGGATTTAATGCAAATGAATTGTACATGTGCACATTGGTATATGGGTCGGTTTGGGCAGTACCAAAATTGAGTACTACAAAAAATACGAAAAAAGTCAGATATATATTTTTCATTATTTTGTTTTGATTAATTATTGGATGTGCTAAATACACTAAGCATACCTGTACATCGCTTACATTGTTTATTGCCTTGACTAATGTTAATTCTGTAGAAATAAGAGCTGTTAGGTACTATCTTTCCACCATTCATAAACCTGCCATTCCAACGATTACTATTGTAGTCATCGCCTTCATACTTAAATACCAGTTGATTGTGCTTATCGAATAAATAGATTTGGTATTCCTTTATATTCGCAGGAAAACTAATAAACCACTCGTCATTTTTACCATCATCATTAGGAGTGATAACATTATAAACCACAACCTCTGTACGAGGCACGACAATCACGGTCGTAGTGGAGATTGATTCACAGTTTCCATCAGAAACACTCACGCTGTATTCATAAATTTCTTCATTAGATGTTACAAGATATGGAGGGGTGAAAACCGGATTTGAGATAGTTGAATCGCTTAAATATTCAGTGGGTGTCCACTCGTAGTCCGTTCCTCCTGATGCCTGTAGCTGTAGTTGTTCCCCATCATGAATTCTTATTGTATCTTGTAATCCTGGATTTGGCGCAGGCGTAATTTCTACAAAATACTCATCGGAAATATTCCGGCATCCTGTCAAAGTTTCCGTAACCTCAAGCTGATAATACCCCATATTACTTATGTCTGAATTGGAAATGATAGGCTCTGCATCAGTAGAATTAAAATCATTGGGACCAGACCAATCATACAAGTAAGTGTTATTAAAACTATTTGTAAAAAGTGCGAGTGAGCTGCCTTCGCATATGACAGATTCAGCAATGATTTCAGGGATTGGAGGGAGTGCATCTATATTTATGGTAATTTCAAGCTGTTCACTGATGCAATCTCCTAAACGTTCTTCTACCAATATCGAATTTGTTGTAACATCCAGTTCGTATTCTATTTGATTACCAACTCCAAGTAATGCCCCTGAAATAGCCTCATACCAATATATCACGCCTCCACTTGATGCCTCAGCACTCAATAAAGCGTTATCACCTTCACAGACATTAATTGAAGTATTAGAAACTGTAGGTGGTGCTAAGTCTTCAACTTCAACGGTAGCAGAACCCAAATCACTTTCGCATCCCTCATCAGTAATTCTTACATAAAAGACAGTCGAATTATTCAGAGGTGGCGTGACAAAAGTGCTTCCGATGTACAAAACACCATCCACGCCAAGAGGGTCTAAGTACCATTCTACAAGCTGACTACCATCTGTATTCAAAACCTCAAGAACGGTAGATTCTCCGGGACATATCACCACATCTGCATTAGCAAAAACAGGAGGAGGCAAGGTTTCTATTAATACCGCAACTTCAGCAGCTACCGGACTAATGCAATCCCCCAAGCGTTCATATACCTGAAAAGTGGTAGGACCTGTTATCGAAGGTGTAGTAAATGATTGACCGACATATAGTATGTCATTCGTGTTTATACCGTCTGTCCAAATCATTTCACCACCTGTATTTTCTGTGCTGTAAGCGGTCAATATTATTTGCTCTCCGGGACACACATATCTGTCTGTCGTATCAACAGTGGGTGTTAGCGGAACAGGGTTTACCAAAATGGAATTTGAGTTTATGGAAAAACCTCCACTCGTTCCACACGGACAAGTTCCATTACTGATACCATCGTCTATCATTTCCACTCTTGCTTCATATTCACCTGCTTCGAGAATGATTCCTTCAAAAGTGTTGGTTACGGATGTTTGTACTGTGCCGTCCGGGAACGTGAGTTCATAAGGAGCCCCTATGTTGACTTCACAAGAAAAACTTTCCTGTATGCCCACAACAAATGTAACCTCTTCCCCTTCACACAAAGTTATAGTATTTTTTTCATCACTTATTTATTTTGCTAATATGGTGAATCGGGATTTATTGCGTTAATAACTAACTTCTTTCGTGTTCTCTTATCAATATCATTATTTTGGAACTCGCGAACTTGTACCATTATTAACTTCCCAAGGTATTTTATCGGCACCGTTTACATCGCCGTCAAGATTGAAATCGGCAGGTATATAGATGTCGAATTGACCGTTACTTTCTTCCCAGATGATTTTGTCACCACCTGTGATGTCATAACTGAATTCATCCGAAACTTGGTCGTAGTCTCCGGCAAACATCTGGTACATTCCAAAAATAGCTTTTTGCCCTGCACCTACTCCCAAAGCGGTATAGGAATCTTGGGCAGTGAAGTCGTGTTGGAGTACACCGTTTACTACTGCCACAGGTGTAGGTGACATGATACCCATGTGATTACGATGCTCAATAACTATGTAAAAAGGTCCTTGATAACTGGTCGCCAATGGGTGATTTCCAAGCGTTTCAATACAACCATCTTCGTGAAGCAATGCCGCTACTCTTGCGACTTCACTGGCTTTATCCACGCCCGTTCTCAGTGATACTAAGACCCAATCTACCACTGTTGGCTGGTAGTCTGTATCGTTGAAATTTACGCCTTCGCGTCCTGTGTAGTTCCACGGTGGGAGGTTGTAAGGTTGTCCGGCGGGTGTTGGTGCTGCAAGTTCGCTTGATGGCGTTTGTCCGGGAAGTAAACCTCTTTCTGTGTTTAGTATGGTGGTCATTTGGGATTGTGTGGGGTCGTAAGGTCCTTCGAGCATGGCTTTTACGTCGAATTGGATGTTGGTGCATTTACCAGCTTCATTATTGCAAAAATCTTGAAATGGGGCATCGAAGTTATTGCCGTCAGAAACAAATTTGTTTTCAAATTGGCATAGATTCAATAGGTTTTCATCGTAGCAGCCACTTAACTCATTACTTTTTACAGAAAAGAATACTAATGGCAAGTTTCCTAATGAACCGGGTAGTAAACCTGACAACTCATTATTCCCCAAGCCCAAACGAATCAAATTGGGCATATACCCTAATTCTTCAGGTATCTCACCTTCTAAGTTAGTTTGAAACAGCCAAAGGCTTTCCAAATTAGAAAGTTCTGCTATTACAGGTGGAATACTCCCGGATAAGGCAGTTTGAGATATATTCAAATAACGTAAATCACTTAAATCTGCTATTTCAGGTGGAATTTGACCACTGATATTCATACCTGATAGATTGAGAGAATCTACACATACACCGTCATTCATACCTATACCTTCCCATGTACTTATTGGGGTGTCAGTTGGCCAGCCTATGTTGAGGGCGTTATTTATGGCGATTAATGCTAATGAATCCGAGTAGGTGCAGTTTGGTACTATTTCGGCAGGACGGTAGCAAATTTCTAATGACCAAGAGTTTAGTTCACCTCCATCTAATCCAACTTCATCAAAAACCGTTAATATCCACTCTCCGGCAGCACTTTCATTGTCAAAAATGGTTAATGACTCTTCAGGTACATAGGTCAAACCATCTGTCATGGGACATGGCAAATCCGTATTATCAGATTCATCGTTAAATGAAATATAAAAATCATCGTTATCGTTACATTGCCGACTCCACAAAGTTGTAGAAGAACCTGATGGACTTTCAAGCGATACGGTTAAATCCTGAATCCATGTATGTTCTCCAAGAATATCTATTACATTTAAATCCACTATATTTCTATCTTCTGAAACTGAAATAGTAGATATTATAGTATTTGGACTGATTGAATCAATGAATACTGGCGTATCATAACTAAAATACGTAATACACTCGGCAGTAACAAATTGAGCAACTTCCGATTCAACTGTATTTCCACATTCATCAGAAACGATTACTTTCCAGAAATAAGTTGTGTTGGGACTAAGGCTTTCAAGCAAAAGAGATTCTTCGATGACATTATCTTGTTGATAATCAACAGTATAGAATAAAGGTGATTCAGAAACTAATACGGAATAACTCACATCCGTACTGTTTATTCCACCCCAACTAAGCATCACTTGAGTACCTATTATTATTTCATCATTAAATGGCTGAATAGTATTTAATACCTCTTGGGAATTTTCTAACCCTGTCTGTTCAACATTAAAAGAATGGGTAGTTTGACAACCTCCAGAATCCGTTACTGAGAGTATGTATATCCCTGATTGTGCGATAGGAGTAGTTGTTTCCAAGGTCAAATCACCAAGTGACTGCCACTCATATTCAAAAGGTGGATATCCCCCGGATAACACTGGTGAAATAGAGCCTATACCATCACAACCAATATGATTGACAATAGTCAAGCTTGAGTCAACTACCACTTTTACGCTATCATGTAATACTTCACATGGAGCTCCCAGTTGAGTAAACACATAAACCTCATCCCCTACAGTTATATGTCCGTTTCTGGGATATGGATATGGATTTTCTGCAACGGAACAGTAAATTGGACTTAACCCAGATTCATTGTAATTTACAGGGTTATAAATCCAGTTTTCTACTCCATCAGCTACATAAAAACAATCTTCTTCCGACCTAACATGAAATAAATACCCATAATAATAGCTATGCGAAATAGTATCATTTTCAAGATGACCTGGCTCAAAATTATAATAACAATCTACTGAATTAATATAAATAGGTACATGAGCTGTATTATTAGCTTTATCAGATTCGGCTATATCACGGTTTTCATCTAAAGACATATATAAATAAGACAAGCCAGTACTTGTTAGACCACTTGAGTAACCTGTCATGGAAAGATTTATGGTATCTCCTGGATAGATAGTGTCATTTATAGTTGTATATGCATAAACTAACCTTGGGTCTTCGATGCCTGAACCATCACCATGAAAAACTTGATCATCGGAGACAAATAACTCTACTCTTAGGTTACTTACAGGAGCATTTCCTTGATTCCAAATTCTTAAATTAGTAGTAATATCATCCCCAAGAGATGATTCGTATGGATGATAAGATACGAACTCTCCGGTAACATCAGGAAGTGGAGTGTTATTACAGTTATTGATAAATATAGGTACTGTGATAATATTATTTACCTCATTCAGCTCAGCAATATCTTCTCTTTCATCGACTTGTAAAATTATATAATGTTGTCCAGGAGCAAACCCATCGAACAATTTATCGTCACTTATATATATTGGGTCGTTGACATCGTGAGAGCCTGCGTGTTTCCAAGAAAGATCCCAAAACCAATCCGTACCATCTAATATTTGATCCTCAGAAACATAAACTTTGTGATAGACTGAAAATCCTCCACTAACATCCAAGCTCCCAATATTATTTACGCCATAATTAATAATATATGTTTCATTTACACATAAATTTGAAGGAGAAATAATATTATCAGAAAGGTCTTCTATATTTACGTAAAGAGGAACGAGGTCTGGTCCGGCAGGCGTAGTTGTTGATATCTGAACACTATTAGAGTCTTGATTATCTGTCTCATCAGTTTCATTTATTTCATTATTTATATCTGTAATAACGATAATGTCATAGTTACCAGTAGATGGAATATTGGTTGGTAAATACTCATCACGAGTTCTTGTATCGGTATCTCCCTCATCTAATCTTGGAAAAGAGATGGTCACAAGAGGATAATCAATACCTGCATCGTAGCTTCCATTATCGTTTATATCAAATACTACGAGTGTCTTGAAGTCTCCTGCATCGTCATTGCCCTGATTTTTAATTTCTACCTCTACCTCTATTTCTTGCCCTGGAGCTAAGCCTGTACTTGGAGTAATATTTATATCCCTTACTTCTAAATTGGGTCCGTCCGCTACGACATCCCCTATTTGAATAGGAATGTATCCAAGGTCGTTATTGTAATTACTTTGCGGGATTGTATTGAAATGGTCAGGGTCGATGATGATGTAATAACCCCCATCTGCCACGTTAGGAATAGTTATAGTTTTAGTGATGCTTTTAGTACTCCCTGCGCTTAAAGATGACGTAAAGTCCCCTGCATTACTTATTGGCTCATCAGACGAGTCATGTACCAAATCACTAGACAGATATCCTGTTTGGAAGAATGTACTTGTAATATTTAGATTTCCAATATTTCTAACTCTGTAACTCAAAGTCACTTGGTCTCCTGCATCTGGATTGCTATCCGAAATAGAGACGTTATCAACTATAAGGTCAGCACCAGTTACTCCTCCGCCCGAATTGGGAGCAAAAGCACAGACACCGAAATCACCAAAATCATCATTGCCAAAATCGTACACTCTTAACCAAATGGTTTCTCCCGGCGTTCTGTTTGTTAGGTGCAGGAAAGGCATATAATTGGAATTAGGCACTTGGTCATCATTGCAAACGATTTGAGAAAGTGAAGAACATGAATTACCAGAATAAGCAATAAAGACAATATCAGATACAGAGGATTGTATTTGACTTTGGAAGTATATTTCTCCCGATGAAGGTACTGTTGCACTATACCAAACGTCGCCTCCTGAGTAGTCTCCGTTAGAGCTACCAGACGAGGAACTGGAAGAACATCCACTGGGTGTAGGAGCTGTACTGGCAGTTGCACCAAGATTTGTTCCTGTGATATAGTTACAGCTTGTGCCTACATACAAATTATTTGCAGAGCAAGGATTATCGTTTGATACCGAGGGGCTTCCCCCGCCATCACTGACGGTTACAGCTACTTGGTCTGTATCTAAACAACCATCTATATTGGTGGTAGTAAGGGTGTAGGTAGTTGTTATCGTAGGTGTCGCATAAGGATTCCAGATGTTAGGATTACTCAAACTTTCGGTAGGCGACCAAGAATAAGTACTTCCGCCGGAACCGCTTAGATTTACGCCTTGCCCTATATTTATCGTGTGGTTGGGTCCAGCGTTGGCTGTTGGGTCTGTACTTTGTCCTATGGTTACTGTTCCATATAAAACCGAACAACCATCTATACCCAAGCCGACTGCCAAGACCTCCATTCCCGGATAAGCATCTTGGATAGTATATGAAGAACTACAACCTACACACAAGATGTTGTAGTTATTAGTAACATCAAGATAAACAAAATCATCGTGGGTAGTCTGTACTTGTAATTCTACATCACTGACGCTACATATAGATGGCGGATTGGCAGTAATATTGACCGTACCGTTATTGGACTTGAGGGCGTCTGATGAGCCTGTAGTGAGATTAGAGTTTGGGGTGCAACTCCAGTCTAATTCTATGGTGTAAGAAGAGGGAATTGGTGCATTGCTTGATACTTTTACTTGAAATTCTCGAAAATTAGAGTCTTGTTGTGGAAACTCTAACCACGTATTTGAGCTGTTGGGATGGTACGTTGCTACATCAACGGGGTTGCCGTAAAATAATGTGCCGTCTGGACGTGTAAAAACATAAAATAACTCTAAAGTGTAAGCATACGTATGATCGCCTGCTAAGTGATTTAGCCTAACACTAACTTTACCAGTAGAAGTTGTATTGAAGTAGAAATAATCTACGTCATTTTGGTCGCAAATTATACTTTGATGGTCTTCATGTAAAGCATCTGTGCCACACTCAGTAAATATACTACGTGCTTGTGAATGAGAGTTATTATTTTCATCGTTGAAGAGATTGCAATCATAGTAGTCACTAATACATGATAGTGAGAAGACTGTCTCTCTAATTCTAACGGCGACCTGAGAGTCAAAGTTCATAGATTTAGTTTCGGTACATGGACTATTATTGGATATACCACAATAACTCATAATAGTTCCTGTACTCAACTCTAATTGTTCACATGGAATAGATCCATCTCGTATTCCCTCGATTATAGAGGTACACAGATCATCGTCATAATAACCATCACATGCATTGTTAGGAGGATTATCTGCCATAAGGATATTTCCACAATCATCAATTCTTTCATCACCACTACTTCCCCAAACACAATCATGGGTATGCTGTGCACCCAACAAATGTCCCATTTCGTGAGTCATCACATATAATCGGTATTCACTTCCAGACATAAGACCAACGTCAGTATCTCCACCGAATAATCCGTAAGCATTTTTAAAACCTGATACACAAACTCTGCTATCATTACACCAATCAGTAAGGTCAGCACCATAAGCTCCATTTGCTTCTCCTCCTCCAAATTTTTTAGTAATCAAGTGCCCAATATCCGCATTAATATTATTGTTAAAAAATTCATCTTTAAAAGTCTCATGTATTAGATTACTGGCGGAGCAACAGTCATTACATGCATCATATGGGTTTCCAGAGTTTGTTTCCCATACCACTAAGTCTGAAATCAACATATTTAGTGTTTTGTTGTAAGTGGATATGGTATTTTCAAATATCGAAAATGAACTGTTAAACAACGAACAGACTTCATCAACTTTTTGGCGCATATCATAGTCTATTTCTACATATACTTTAATAGACTTCGATGAACTGCTATTTTTGTTTTTCACACTACTGTCATAGTTGTTATTATTATCAATTATACCGTCGGTTTTACTTGAACATTGTATGTCTCCAAAAATATTTTGTGAAATTCCAAAGAATGATTTGTTAGGCTTCGAGGTAAATATAGAAAAAGACTTATGTGATAAGCCATTATCTACAAATCCCGAAACACCACTATCCAAAAAACTAACCGCACAAAGCGACTCATTATCACCTTTAATGATACCACGATAATGCACACCTATCTCCATATCAAGCACCTCTCCATCTTGATTTTTGACAATGGTATTCGCAAAGGACTTGTCATTACGTATCAACTCCAAGTCGATATACGCGCCATTTTCCTGTGGAATCCGAAACTCCAAATGCTTATATGCGGAAGATTTAAAATCAATCGCTGACATATCTTTGAGCGTCAGCACTACGCCGTCTATGGGTTGGTCTTTCAGGCTTTTGACATCGCTGTGTTTTGTCACCTGATTTTCAAAGACATCGACTTTGGGAAATACTCCTTTTTGGCTTTTCGCCTCTTGGATAAGTCGGGGGATTCTTTTGAGTTCTTGTGCTTGTAAATTAGTCGCAATAAAAAAGAACACCGAAATAAAAGAAAGAAGGGTTCTGATGTATCTAAATTTAACTAAAGCCATAATAGATATTTTTTTTAGAGCATGTTTGAAAAAATCCAAACATGCTCTTAGTTAGTTCACGAAAATGAATACACACAAAAATAAGTAATCATTTGGTTTATGATTGGGGTTATTTTTCGGATTACAGGAACATTGATTAATATTTTATGAAGGTACAAACACTTTTTCAGGACATACAAAAAAGCAACGCGCCAAAAAAAGCCAAAAATCGGAATTTTTTGAGCAAAAAAATGGAAGTGGCATAGTACTTTTGTATTATAAATCCTTGATTATAGAGTCATTGTGTTATCTTTCTGTACCTTTATTAAGGTTGAAAAAATCGGAAAAATGGAAAAAACTAAGCTAATAGAACTATTGAAGTCACTTTCTCAGGATGACCAAAAAAAATTACTGCGGTACCACATTAAGATAGAGCCGAAACATCAGGAGGCAAACTATCTAATGAAATTGCTTTTTGCTAAATTCAATAGCAACTCAAAAGCTATTGATAGAGAGAAAGTTGAAGTTGCTCTAAAACGAAAATATCCAAAATCTAAGAAACGACTCAATGATTTGACCAACGAACTTACTGAGTTCGTCAATGATTTTCTACTGATGAAAATATTGAACAGAGATAGTCTAATGGGTAGTATGACTTTGCTTCGATACTATCATGAGCATAATCTGGAAAAAAATTATAATGGCTATGCTACCAAAGTTCAAAATATGCTCAGAAGCGAGAGAGATAATGAATTTCATCACCACAATTATCTGCTTATCCAATTGGAGGTCATGAGGACTAAAGATAACCGAAAGAAAGCAATCTCTCCGGCAGATATTGACGAAGCACTTGAATTTTATTATCTGGAAAATAAACTTCGTCTTGCCTGTGAGCAGGCAGGAAGAAGTAACATTGTGAATGCTGCTTTTGAAGGCTCTAAAGTGAAGTATCTTTTGGAAAAAGAATATGACACCATTGTAAAATCGCAACTTGTCAGAACGTATATGTGGATATATCTAATGATTATCGGGCGAAGCGATAATAGCTCCAACAAATTTTATCAAAAAATTCAGGCTGAACTTGCCAAGGAATCAAGAAAAGGCATTGAAAAACATACTCTTAAAGCTATATATGAGTATTTGATGAACGAATGTACATTTCAAATAAACTCCGGTAGTCTGCGTTATGCTATTGACTATATATTATGCGTAAAACGAATTGAAAGAACGGGTGTCTTACTCAATGGAGAAAAAATTTCGCCAGTACTGTATAAAAATTTTATCAATATGAGTTTGATAGCTCAATACGTAGCAAAAAATAGAAACCTTACATATACCTACTCGGTTCTTTCCTTTTGGTTGGACGAATTTGAACGTAAGTATCGTTCAGAAATTAATGGAGAAAATGCAGAAGCTATCGGCAGTTATTGTAAGGTGTTAAGGCATATTCACGATGGTGCGTATAAGGAGGCAAATAATTTGTATAGTGCTTGTTTGAATACACACGACTTTTATCACGATATTGCTTGTCGGAAAATGCAGTTGCAAATTTCCTATGCAACTTACTTACCCCAAAACAAGCAGTTTATCATATCTCGCATTAGTGCTTTCAATAAATTTATTTCCCGAAATGAAAAACTGACTGAACAACGGAAAAAGGCTTTACTGGCTTTGTGTCAATATCTACGAAAGATGTTGAATGATGATTACGATATGACTTCAAACCAAGACCTTTTAGAAGACATGAAGCATAACTTGCCTAGCTCTGATTATATCTGGTTTGAAAAAATAATAGAAGGGAGAACATCATAGATATTCTCCCTTGCCCATCTTAACTGTATCAGTCAGATGCCCTATTTCAAATCAACATACCCTGTAAATGTGCTTCCATTTTTGGTAGATACTTCAACAAAGTAAGTACCAACAGGCAGTGATTTGAGTGAGGTACTACATTTACTACTGTTACAGTTACTCTCAGTATGCACCAGTTTTTGTTCGGCATCATAAACCTGAATTTTCGTAACAGGATTATTACTGTTGCCGGAATCTGTCCTCAATACTTCATCGTGCATGACGATTGTACTGTTAGGAGCATCCAAATAAGTAGCCTCAATTGATTCACAAGTAATCTTCGAGGTATCAGCATAAGCCGAAGAGTTGATTAATAAAGTTCCTGTGAGGAGTGTAAAAAACAAAATGATTTTGAAATCCATAACAAATTTCGTTAAAAGTGTTATGGAAGAGCTCTTCCGTGAATAGGATCACGTAATCCGATTAAAACGTTTATGATGCAAAAGAGCAGAAAGCATTTCAGACATGTCGGACATGTCTGGGACATATCTGAAATTTCTGCTTTGTCCGACTTTCTGGATTGCGAATACTGCACTTAATCACCTGCTTATCAGTTATTTGCGCCCAAATTGTTTTTGCAGACTTTTTATAGCATAAATTTTTAGCATTTCTTGATTAACTTTGTGTCATAGTTAATGTGGAGGAAATTTGAGTAGATGAAGGCACAACAAAAACCGAAAAATGAAGAATTTTAAAGTAGATGATAACTTGATAAAAGCTGTAAAGGACAAGCTATCGGAAGACCCGTTAAAATACAGTCATACGGTATCCCAAAAGAGAAGATGGATACCCAAGCTCCATGTTATTCTCCATGAATTTATTGATAAATCACTCAATGAATTTGATGCTTCATTAGCGAAAAACTATGAGCAGATAGACAGTAAAAGTGGTTATTATTTTGATGAAAAAACTTTGAGACGAGGAGTATCAGGAGAGCAAAGTGCTAATGCCGATTTGATAAATGTACTCGGATATTATGCCTATGGAGAAGACTGGAAAGTGAAGCGCGAGAAGATGTTCCCTCTTTCTGGTGATACCACGGGTAATGACGACACCCGACAAATTCCCAAAAAATATCCTGCCTCTTATATTTTAGCTCTGTTATTCGGAATAGGAGGAATTATAGCCGTGTTGTTATTATTTCAAATTCGTTCATGTTCTACTCCTATAAAGCCACTCACAATATGCGAATGCAGCATAGAGCAGATACCCTTAGAATCTTATCAGATTGATTCCATTGAATATAGAAGAACAAGTGAGGCAATTAACTGGGATGATGACAGCCCATTAAAAAATAGAATCAGACAATTTGCCAAAAAAGGCTTGGAGGGTGAATCAACCGGAGTGTTGGAAGAAGAAACGCAAAAAATTATACGAGAATTAAAAAGCCAATTCCCTGACCATGATGAGATAATTATTGAATTGCAATCATTCAGGACATATTACTGCGTGATGGACGAGACGATTTGTGAGGCTCCTCATTTTGACGATAAGGAGAGGTTTGACAGGAAAGAGAAAAATTTTCAGATGTACCGTAATGAACTTTCCCGAATCTTTAGTGAAAAGAAAGCACCAGAGAAAAAAGAAGAAGTAACTAAACCCAAAAAGATTAAGGTAGTTAAGAAAGACGATTTTTCTGTTTCCGGGATTAATGGTAATAACTCGTTGCTCAAAAGTATTCAGGAAGTGACCGGGCTCGTTCAAACCTATTCAGACAACCGTAAATTTCAGATAAAGATTGAAGCAGCAGAAGCTCCTATCCCAAAAGATTCCAGTCAAAAATTGTACTACGTTCCACCATGTTATCTCAAAGTACTCATCAATGAAGCGGAATGCTGTTGCTTTGAAGAAACAAAATACCAATTAAAGGGTATGCCATATATTCCGGGCAATAAACTCAACGTGGTCAAAAACAGAATGAAAGAACAAATCAATGATTTAGTGGAACAACATCACATCGAAATCGCACAAAAAATCAAGGCATGTATAAATATTTAATCATTATTTTCACGCTCTGTTGTACTGGATTATCCGCTCAAAAGGCTTATGAGGGGAAGAATCTGATTGTCTATTTCTCTTATGCTCCGAGTCTGCAAATTTCGCAACAAGATACTATCCAACGGGTACTCAATAGCATCAAGGGCTCTGTTCCCGAAGATTTTTTTGACAACATATACTGGCTGAATGAGATTGAAAAAGCTACGCAGAGTCGCGATTTATTTGTTGAAGTATTAAACTCAACGGATGAATTGGGAAATCAGGAAATAGTCATCTCCAAAGAGTTTTCAGTTCTACTAAGTGAACAGCAAAAACAGATTATTGGTAGCGATTACTTCCTATTTATCGAAATCGAAGGCAACTCCAACCGCCGACAATCTTTTACATTTTCATTATATCCGATTGCGTCGGGCAAGATAGCACAGGGCGGTGTTCGTAAAACCGTCGAATTACCTACAATACGGTTTGGAGCAGAAAAGGAAACTGCTTCGTGTATTTACGATTTTTCGACTTCGGCAGATAAGGAACTGACGAATACTATCAAGCGTCTATTTAAAGACATCGCCAATACGCCCTCTATTATCAGTATTGAGGTAGATAGTATGCCTTATATTCCAAAAAATGAGGTTGTCAGGGGTTTAGGTGATACGATTCATTTGAGCGTTTGGGAGTCTGACGACATAGATAATCTTCGCTCGGACTTTAGCTATCATTGGAGGCAAATCAGTACAGATGGTGCAGTAAACCCTCCGGGTGAAATGCAACTTAGTTTTTCGGAAAATACACCCGAACAATATATCAGCCTGACAGTGACGGGAAACTACTGGATTGGAGTAAAGATTTACGATGGTATTGAGTATTCCAAAGAAGATACTGTAAACATTGAGATTATTGATATTCCCAAGCTTGTATTTGTCCCGCCTTTCCCAAAACAGTATGAGAGAATAAGCTATCCTCAATATCTTCTTAGACCTCGAAAATTCATGCACCAAAAGGTAGATTTTTCCGTGACATTTGATTTGGCAAACTATCCTGATGAAGATTGGGAATTAGAATCAATGGGCGTCCGTTTTCGGAAAGATGGATACCCGACAAAACTCACAGAAAGTCCCGTAAAATTGAAAAGGCTTTTTAACCCGGATAATACCCAAACATTAGAATTTAGCGGAAAATTAAATCGTAAAATTTTAGCAGAATACTATTTTAGAGGTAGCTATAGGGGCGTAAAAAGTAATTCAGAGTGGGTCAAGGTCAAGAATCCGTACATTGTTGGTTTTGAAGATGTAAGTATGGGTTTTGGGACTTTTTTAAACTGGAATGCGCTTGGAGAACTTAATCAGGATGCAATAGCATTTCCCTTTGAACTTGCCATATATACTCCCCTGTTTTATTCACCCGCTTCCTATAATTATGTTGCTTTTGGGCTAAGTTTAATTATTTTTACTGATAGTCCGGCAGAAGATTTAGCAAAAAAAAGTGTGTTTGAATTATCTTTGAGAGTAAATGCCGGACAAAGAAATAAAAGCGGAAAAAAGAAGCTCATTAAGGAAAGTAGTTTCTATGGTGAACTCAATTATCTCACAAAACCCGTACCTACACCGACCAACGAATCTGACGCTAAAATCGGATTGAACCTTTTTGGAATGAGCGTTGATAGTAAACACATTGGATTTGAGTTAGAACTCCTGAATTTTTACTTTGATGTCCATAAATTAAACAATGTTTTTTGGAGTCCTTCTGTTAAGATAGATTTAGGGCCTATGATTGAATCAGGACAATATCCTGATTCAATGCTCTATTAATAATCCTGTACTTTTCAGTTTATGCATCTATTATATTTACAGCATCGTCACGGTTTATCTTGCCAAGGAAAGACCACCCTTGCTAATCATATATTTCAAAACCCCTTACAAGGCTAAGGGTAAAATGAATGCTTTTTTTCGACAGAAGAAATCTCTGTTATTTGAGAATATATCTTTATGTAGAAGTGCTTTGCCAAAATTCCATTTTTAGCGTATGATTGAACGGAGTAATTTCACAGTACAAACTATCGTGTACTTTGAAATTTTGAAACTTTTTTCTTTTAAAATTGTATCTTTACTAAAATGTGATTCTTATGGTTAAACAGCTCATAGACAGTAGAATTGTAAGTACGCCAGACGTTTGTGGCGGACATCCTCGAATAACTGACACTCGTGTCCGAGTGGTGGACATCGCTGCTTTGTATAATGCAGACAAAAGTGCCGAAGAAATTTCCGATGAATACGACTTGCCAGTTTCCGACGTAGAGGCTGCAATGACATATTACTTTGCCAACATTGAAGAAATAAAAGCTCTGTTGGAAAAGGATGAAGCCTTTATTGAACAAATGAAACGTCGTCACACCTCTAAACTTCCCACAGTCTAATCGTGGCGGAAGTCAGGTATTATCTCGACGAAAATATCGCTAAATCAGTTTTGAAAGTTTTAAGACGCAAGGGCATTGATACTGTCTCTGTGAATGACGTTGGTATGCGTACCAAAAGCGATATTGAACATATACAAAAAGCCCTGGAGTTGGAGAGAGTCATCGTTACTTTTGATAAGGATTTTGTCATACTTGATAGCGATGGCGTAACACATGCTGGAATTGCCTATTTTAATAGTCAAAAAAACAGCATAGGAGATATGATCAACTATTTAGAACTACTCCATGATGTGATGGATGCCGAGGAAATGTTTAACCATGTTGAGTATTTCTAAGTTTGTTTTGATGAATTTGCTGAATTTTTCAGCTAATAACTTTTGTACGACGACACCCCGTTCTTTTGGAATGGGGTTTTATTTTGTCCGAGTAATTCCCTCATAAAATGTCTGATAAACATGGCGTGATAAATTTATGGCGGTCTCATTTTTTGTCATAACAGGACATTCATACCCCTCATTTACATACCCAAAATCCCCTCCCCCTTTAGCCTCCACAAACTCCACATGTCGCGCCAACCGCTGCCTAACAACCTCATCAATAAACCCCTCCTTATCAGATAGCGTTTGAACAATCGTATCAGCAAGCCCCTCATCAATCTCAAACCCAACCGAATGACGCCCCGCCGCCATAACCGCAAGCGAAGTCGTACCCGTGCCGACAAAAGGGTCTAAAACCACATCGCCCTGCACCGAAAACATATTGATAAGCCGATATGGAATTTCAAATGGAAACGCTGCGCTTCTTTT
>Ga0209295_1000499_pt1 | contig 18762 bp, 16 predicted proteins | sample Porto_5metaG_FD_187428 | JGI IMG/M metagenome (GOLD analysis project Ga0209295, IMG submission 187428) | Marine algal microbial communities from Porto, Portugal - Porto_5 metaG (SPAdes) (version 2) | ecosystem: Host-associated > Algae > Red algae > Unclassified | place: Portugal: Porto... | reverse complement strand
CCTCAGTTTTAATAGGGATAGTGTGCTTTTTATAGAGAGTGAGTACTAGTGAATAATACTAATTCGTTACCATACCATTAGATATGAATAACTAAAAACAATATGCTAATAACAGTGAATTAATAATAACGAATTAATAATCACAAGCGATGAGCAAAAAAACAGTTATTCAAAATAGCTATTCGATACGTTCTAATATGGCTTTGTCAAACCAAGGAAGATCAGCTTTGTCTGCTTCTAATTTCACTATGGCTGCAAGCGCATGAGTAGCCAGTAGCTGTTGATAATCGCCACTAGCGTCAATCGTCAACAGTGACTCGGCAGGTAGTGCTTGCGTGTTAGGGTTTAGCTCGTCAATACTAATTAATATCTGCTTATTATTTTTATAAAGGACGTCTACACGACCAAAAAACTGCCAGTCTTTAAAAGCGGCAATAATAGCGTCGGCGGCATCCTTGGTATATACCTGCTGCGTCTCTTTACCCGTATTGGTCCAATGTAGTCGTACGGCCAACTGCAATGCCTCACTAAATACCACCAACGAGCCGATAATTTTTACATGCCAAGGACTGGTCAGCAGCTCCTCGTCAATGCCGATTAATTTGGCAGCTTCATGAGCCGACATGGGTGTATTGAATTGAAGCAGTAACTCAGGAGTGAGCGGGTGCGTTTGTTTGATCGCATCATCTAAACTGTCATAGTGATACAAAAAAGGCAGTGGCAAATCTTGCGTGACAGTCTTCTTTATAATTTTACAATTGTGTATCTGCCAGCTGATGGCTTTATCAGTCAATGCTTCTGCTAATATGATAGCGTTCGGATCGATGGTTTGAGTAGTGTTTGTAGACTCAATATGAGGTTGCGCTGAGTCAGGGTGTTCTGAAGCAATGCTGTTAGACACAGAGAGACCTTCTCCAAAAACTAGAGTCGCTCCAGACACTTGGTCCGCGTCATCGCGCACAGCGTCAGTGTTGTTATCTAAGCTATCTAGGTTGTTTGGGCTATTTGAGTTATCTGATGTATTGGTCGGCAAAGTAGGCAAATCCATAAACATAGCGTTATTAAAATAGAGGGTTAATATAACATTTTAAGGGTACGGCCTGCCAATAAATTAGTGAGCTAGCATGGTTGGAATATGGCTTGATATTTTTCAAGTTCGATTGTCATACTGACTTGTGCTAAAACTATATTTCGTCCACTATATGACAGATGCTTTTATCTATTTTGGATAGCTAGTAAGCTATTAATTAACTAATAATAAAACTCTTAAAGGAACAAATAATGACTGAAGTAAATCAACAAACTGCTTATGATGACAATAATATTTTTGCCAAAATGCTAGATGGTGATATTCCATATCATAAAGTATATGAAGATGATAAGACGCTCGCCTTTATGGATATCATGCCTCAAGCAGAAGGCCATGTATTGGTGATACCAAAGCAAAAAGCGGTAGATTTGGCCGATCTTGAGCCAGAGTATGCTGCTGCGGTATTAATGACGTCTAAAAAGGTTATGCAAGCCCAGCGTCAAGTGTTTGAGCGTGAAGGCGTTATCCAAATGCAGTTGAATGGCTCACAAGCAGGTCAAACGGTCTTTCATTATCATGTGCATCTCATTCCATCAAGTATCCATGAATTGGGTCGTCATGCAGTGACCCAAGCCGATAATAGTAATTTAGCAGATATTGCGCAGAAGTTGGCGGCAGTGATTGATGCATAGTTAGGAAACAGATTGCTTCTGTTTAGGTACAAAAAATATTGGTATTTACGAATTAGCGAGTATTTACAGGTTAGAAACTATTAAAATAGAATACATATACAATCAAAAGGTAGCTAGCAAGCTGCCTTTTTTATTTTCTTGGTAATAGTCATGTAACATTCGTTAAAGTCATGTTACGAGTTGAACGCTTGTCTAGGGTTTTGGAAAAGAGTGTGATAATTATTATAACCATTCACACACATTTTCTAATCTTTGCCTTAATTAAAAATTTTTATAAAAAGGCATCGTCAACTTTTGAGGATATTATCTTTCATGAGTAAATTACCTCGTTCGACTATTTTATTACCAGTCTTTGTACCTGCAGCAATTATTATGCTGCTATTGGTCATTGGTACGGCTATTAATCCTGAAGCAGCGGGTGCTCTGTTTAGTGATGTGCTTAGTTTTACGACTGAGACATTCGGCTGGTTTTATATGCTGGCAGTGGCACTGTTTTTGATGTTCATTATTGTACTGGCGTTTTCGTCTTATGGCAGTATCAAGCTGGGCCCTGATCATGCTGAGGCGGAGTACGGATTTCTTGAATGGTTCGCCATGCTGTTTTCGGCAGGTTACGGGATTGCGCTACTGTTTTATGGGGTAGCGGAACCAGTGATGCACTTTTCCAGTCCGCCAATGTCAGATCCGCAGACTATCGCCGCGGCAAAAGAGGCGATGCAAATTGCGTATTTTCATTGGGGTTTTCATATTTGGGCAATTTATGGTGTCGTTGGTTTATCACTAGCTTATTTTGCATTTCGTCATGGTCTACCACTATCAATACGCTCGACGCTGTACCCGATTATTGGTGACAGGATTCATGGCCCTATCGGTCATACAGTCGATGTGTTTGCGATATTGGGTACGATGTTTGGTATTGCTACCAGTCTTGGCTTGTCGGTGTCGCAAATCAATGCGGGGTTGAATTATTTACTGCCAGATATTATTCCAGTGAATACGACCGTACAGGTGATAGCCATTGCCTTGGTGACAGCCGCGGCATTGGTATCGGTGTTGGCAGGTATGGATAAGGGTGTAAAACGCTTATCTATTTTAAATATGCTACTGGCAACTGCGTTGATGCTGTTCGTATTTGTTGTCGGTCCGACCATTTTTATCTTAAATGCCTTTATGGAAAATACGGGTAGCTATCTGGGTAATATCGTTGAACGTACCTTTAGCTTGCAGGCATACGAGAATAGCAATTGGATCGGCAGCTGGACTTTATTTATTTTTGCATGGACGATTGCATGGGCGCCTTTTGTGGGTCTGTTTATCGCCAAGATTAGCCGTGGTCGTACTATTCGTGAATTCGTATTGGGTGTGATGCTGGTACCGACTTTCTTTACATTCTTCTGGTTTTCGGTGTTTGGTGATACCGCGCTACACATGATTATGGTCGATGGTTATACCTCATTAATCAGTGAAGTACAAAATAACCAAGCGATTGCTTTGTTTAAACTGTTAGAGAATCTACCGTTTACTGAATTTGTATCGTCGTTGACCATTTTATTGATTATTACCTTTTTTGTGACATCATCGGATTCTGGCTCATTGGTAATCGACTCGCTAGCGGCAGGTGGTCGCAGTGATACGCCATGGTGGCAGCGTAGCTTTTGGGTAGTGACTGAAGGTGCTGTCGCAGCAGTATTGCTACTTGCAGGTGGTTTAGAAGCCCTACAAACAGCGGCTATCGTTAGTGCGTTACCTTTTGCCATTATTATTCTGATCTCTATGTTTGGTATGTGGCGTGCGCTGCGTATTGAAGGACATCGTAATCAAAGCCTTGATAATGACAACAGACTGCCGCCGCATCTACTCAAACCGTCTGCATGGCGCGAGCGTATTGATTATATGACCGATAAGCCAACGCGTGAAAAGGTTCTTAGCTATATCAAAGAAGTGGTTATGCCTTCGATGATGGAAGTGTCGTCTAAATTTGCAGAAACTGGCTGGACGACTGAGGTCAATTATGACGCGGTCAATAACCGAGCCGTATTAGAGCTACAGCGTGGTGACGATGTCGAGTTTTGGTATGAGGTGCGCTTATCTGAGCATGATGCGCCTGACTATTATACTGAAGACAGCGCAGATACCTTGCCACAAGAGCATCATCATCGTGCTGAAGTGTATCTACGCCGTGGCGGTCAGACTTATGACTTATACGGCTACAAGTCTGAATCAGTGATTAATGACATCATCGATCAGTTTGAGAAGTATTTACATTTCCTCAATGTATCGCCTGATAGTCTACCGTGGCGCATGCAAGAGCATGATGATGACATCACGCTAGAGCAGGGCAGTGTGCTTGATAAATAATGTGAGTAATTGTTTGAAATCAAACATCATGTATGCAAGTTATTCACGTGAATAGCTTGCATTATGTGCACGAATCCTTAGAATAACGGCTTGTTTTCCTTACAAATCAAGCCGTTTTTTTATGTCTATTGATTCTCTCGTTTTACCTTCGTCCCCGACTTTGTCTGACCATCCATTGTTGCAGCCATTGAACATAGGTGGTTTAACGATTGAAAACCGTCTAATGGTCGCACCAATGGCAGGCGTGACAGACAATCCTTTTCGTCGACTGTGCAAATCATTTGGCGCAGGTCATGCGGTCAGCGAGATGATCATCGCTGATACCGCTCTTTATGCGCGCAAAAAATCCTTGTACCGTGCCAATTTTGACAATGAGATTGCGCCTATTTCTGCACAGATAGCAGGTGCTGAGCCAGATAAATTGGCTGAAGCGGCCCGCTATCAAATTGATAATGGCGCACAGATTATCGATATCAATATGGGCTGTCCGGCGAAAAAGGTCTGTCGTAAGCTGGCAGGCTCTGCATTGTTGCAAGACGAGGATTTGGTCGCGCGATTGTTAGATGCGACGGTCAATGCCGTTGATGCACCTGTCACGCTAAAGACACGTCTGGGTTTTGAAAACGGTCGTGAAAACATCTTACGAGTCGCCAAGCGTGCTGAGCAGGCGGGCATTGCAGCGATTGCTATTCATGGACGTACGCGTGAAGACATGTACACAGGTAATGCACGCTATGAGCTAATACGTGAAGTCAAAGAAAGCATCAGTATTCCTGTCATTGCTAACGGTGATATCGATAGCGCACAAAAAGCCCAACACGTCTATAAGATGACAGGCTGTGATGCGGTGATGATTGGGCGTGCTGCACAAGGGCAACCATGGATATTTCGCGATATTGAGCATTTCTTGCGTACTGGCGAGCGTCTAGAGGCACCGAGCGTTAGTGAGATAAAAGAGATCGTACTGGCTCATTTGCAAGAGCTTTATGATTTCTACGGGGAGTACTCAGGCTGCCGTATCGCTCGTAAACATATTGCATGGTATACGACAGGCATTCCAAACTCTAACGCCTTTAGACAGGCGATGTATGGCGAAGAAAGTACCGCTGGGCAATTCAAAGTTGTCGAAACTTTTTTGCAGGCGCACGAATAGTAATCGCTTAAATATTGTTTTATAAATCAGTGCTAGTTATTTCTATGCATCGTTTCTTGATGGCATTTTTGTCCAACAGCTATGCTTTGTCAATTGGCACAGTATGATTGTCAGTATCAGACTGTTTGTCAGGCGCAGGCTTTCTATTTTGCCAAGGGAATCGACCTTCTAGTTCAACCTGTAGCGATAAGCTTAAAAAGGTTCGAATCAGTACGATAAAACCTAGCACCAGTACGCTACGTAGCGATGGCTCGGTGACGACAGTAGCCACGATATCAGCGGCAATCAGCACTTCTAACCCCAACAATATAGACTTGCCTACGGTCTGTCTGATCTCGACGTAAGTATCATTGTTGAAATGGCCAGACGCTCGAAAAGCTCTATATAAAGCAAGAAATAGTCCAAAAAACATAATGAGGACGCCAATGACTTCGATCATTTTGGCAATTAAGTCGATATAGTGAGTTAGTGTATCTATCAAAGCAGGTACTCCTCATAATTGATCAGAAAAAAGCTTAGCACTTAGCACTTAGTACTTAGTAATTAACAACAAGCTAAAAATATATTTATAAATATTTATGTCGACGAAATTTGTAAAAGTCCCGTTAGCTAACGCCCACTATGGTTTTGTTCACTCCATACGACATTTTTTGCTATGCTATAACCGAATACCAATAACTATAGAATAAACGAAAAGGACTTTTTATGGCCAATCTCTCGAAAAAAGCAATTACCAAAGCCGTCAAAGGCAAGAATATTATCATTACAGGCGCTTCAAGTGGTATCGGTGAGCGTACGGCTTTTTTGCTCAGTGAATGTGGCGCGCATGTTATTTTGCTGGCCCGTACTGAAGATAAGCTAAAAATGGTCAAAGAAAATATTGAAACGCTTGGCGGCGCGGCCAGCTACTATCCATGCGACCTGACCAATATGGATGAGATTGAAAAAACCAGTGAAAAGATTCTAGCTGACTTTAAGCATGTTGATGTACTAGTCAACAATGCGGGTCGTTCGATTCGCCGTTCAGTGCATGAGTCGGTCAACCGTTTTCATGATTTTGAACGTACCATGGAGATTAATTATTTTGGCGCGGTCAAAATCATTCTTGGTTTCTTGCCAACGATGATTGGTCGCCAGACCGGTCAAATCGTGAATATTTCCTCGATTGGGGTATTGGCAAATAGTCCGCGCTTTTCAGCGTATGTCGCGTCAAAGGCTGCCTTAGACGCATTTAGTCGCTGTCTGGCTGCTGAAGTCAAAGGCGATAATATCAAAGTGACCAATATCTTTATGCCACTCGTACGTACCCCGATGATTGCGCCAACCAAGCTATATCGCTACATGCCAGCACTGATGCCTGATGAAGCAGCGATGATGGTCGCAAAAGCTATCGTTCATAAGCCAAATAGCATTGCTAGTAATATGGGTAAATTTGCATCGGCGACTTATTCACTGGTACCAGCCTTTAACGTTGGCGTTCAGTCCATTGGTTATCGTATTTTCCCAAGTTCGACCGCCGCACAAACGACTGATAGCAAGCCTAACCTTGCTCAGCGCGCTTTTGCCAAAATTCTTCCTGGTGAGCATCACTAGAATCGATGTGTTATCAGGCTCGAATTTGAATAAAAAGGATACTACGGTATCCTTTTTTTATGCCTCAAATACTCTTAAGCAGTATAAAAGCCTTCTTCGCCGCCAGTGTGTGAAAGGCTTAGTTATACGTTAAGTGAACTCTTAAAACTTCCGCTGTTAAATTTCCTTTGTATCTCTAATTTTTAATAAGATGAATAAAATTCATCTTATGTTTAAATTGTATCGTTTTTATTCATGTTTAGATTTCGGTATGATTCACCTCATACATAGATTTGGTTTTATCTCAGATAAATAAGGTAGCGGATCACCATGAGTAAAGAATTCAATTGTTCAATTAAGCACATTCGTTTTGACGAAAACTATCAGCCTGCAGATAGCACGCGTTTGACGACTAACTTTGCAAATTTGGCACGCGGCGAGCACCGCCAAGAGAACTTACGCAAAACGTTAAATATGATCAATAATCGATTCAATGCATTGGCGCATTGGGACAATCTGACAGCAGATCGTTATTCTGTTGAAGTTGATATCATCTCTGTCGATCTGGATGTTAAAGGCAATGGTCAGACGTTCCCTATTATCGAAACGCTAAAAACAACGATTGTGGATCACAAAGAAAACAAGCGTATCGACGGGATGGTTGGCAACAGTTTCTCATCTTATGTGCGTGATTATGACTTTAGTATTGTGTTACCAGAGCATCGTGACAAAAACCTAGCATCCATAACGCCAGATAATTTTGGTGAGTTGCATGGCAAATTGTTTCAGTATTTATTAAATTCAGAGGCTTACAATGCTCATTTTCACAAAAAACCAGTGATTTGCCTGAGCGTGTCAACCAGCAAGACTTACTATCGTACTGTCAATCAGCACCCTGTATTGGGCATTGAATACAAACAAGATGAATACTCGTTGACCGACGACTACTTTCATAAAATGGGCTTAACGGTACGTTATTTTAAGCCTGAAGGTAGCGCCGCGCCGTTAGCCTTTTATTTTGCAGGGGACTTGCTCAGTGATTACACCGATCTTGAACTGATTAGTGCAATCAGTACCATGGAGACCTTTCAGAAGATTTACCGTCCTGAGATTTACAACGCCAACTCAAGCGCTGGACAAGTGTATCAACCTAGCCTGAATTACCAAGACTATTCATTGACGCAAGTAGTCTATGACCGTGCTGAACGTAGTCAAATGGCAGTAACCCAAGGCAGATTTACTGAGACGCATTTTATTAAACCGTATCAAACAATCCTTGAGGAATGGGCTGCAAACTATGATGTAACAGGCGAGACTGCTCAAAAAGAAGCCGCTGATAAAGAAACGGCTAGGAAGCAAGCCGCTTAACTGAGCATCACCCATCAACATAATAAAAAATAAATTAATTAGAAGATAAATCGTATGAAACTACTATTACCGACGTCTACCGCTGGCAGCTTACCAAAACCTTCTTGGCTAGCAGAACCCGAGAAAATTTGGTCACCTTGGGCGTTAGAGGGCGAGCAGTTGCTTGAAGCCAAGCAAGATGCACTACGCGTATCATTGCAAGAGCAGCAGCACGCAGGGATTGATATTGTGAGTGATGGCGAGCAGACCCGTCAGCATTTTGTGACTACGTTCATCGAGCACCTTGATGGTGTTGACTTTGAGAAGCGCGAAACGGTCAAAATCCGTAATCGCTATGATGCGAGCGTGCCCTCAGTCGTTGGTGCGGTGAGCCGTCCAAAGTCCGTATTCGTTGATGATGCCAAGTTTTTACGTCAACAAACCGATCAGCCAATTAAATGGGCGTTGCCAGGGCCGATGACGATGATTGATACGTTATATGACGGTCATTATAAAAGCCGTGAAAAATTGGCTTGGGAATTTGCTAAAATCCTGAACCAAGAAGCAAAAGAATTAGAGGCGGTTGGCGTTGATATTATCCAGTTTGATGAGCCTGCATTTAACGTGTTCTTTGATGATGTAAACGACTGGGGTATTGCAACTTTAGAGCGTGCCATTGAAGGTCTAAAGTGTGAAACAGCCGTGCATATTTGCTATGGCTATGGCATCAAAGCCAATACCGATTGGAAAAAAACACTGGGCTCAGAGTGGCGCGAATACGAAAAAGCGTTCCCTAAGCTGCAACAGTCGAAAATCGATATCATCTCACTGGAGTGTCAAAACTCACGTGTGCCTATGGATCTGATTGAGCTGATTCGCGGTAAAAAAGTGATGGTCGGTGCCATTGATGTGGCAACCAACACTATTGAGACACCAGAAGAAGTGGCAGATACGTTACGCAAAGCGCTACAATTTGTTGATGCTGACAAGCTGTATCCTGCGACCAACTGCGGCATGGCACCTTTGTCTCGCCAAGTCGCACGTGGTAAGCTCGCAGCATTAAGCGCTGGTGCTCAAATCGTTCGTCAAGAACTGACTGCTTAGAGTTTAGCCGTTTAGGAAATTCTATTTAAAGAATTTCCTTTGCAAAACTAAAATTGAAGCACAATTTTTTAACGTTATCTTTTAACGTTTCTCGGGATTGAAGCAATGATTAAAGATAGGATTGACGCGACCGACTTTAGAGATGCCATGTCTTTGCTAACGACTGCGGTCAATGTGGTGACCACAGCAGGTGCAACGGGCGTACATGGGTTTACAGCATCGGCAGTATGTAGTGTCACAGACACACCGCCGACCTTGCTTGTCTGTATGAATCAAACGTCTCGGTCACATGGCTACTTTCTGGAAAACAAGATTTTAACTGTCAATGTGTTAGGCGCGCAACATGAGCAGCTGTCCAATGCTTTTGCCTCTAAGCTGTGTTCAGAAGAACGGTTTGAATATGGTTCTTGGACACAATTACAAACAGGCGCTCCTGTATTGGAGGATGCCTTGGTCAGCTTTGATTGTGAGATTGAACAAATTCAAGAAGTCGGCACGCATAGCGTCTTTATGTGCCGCGTTGTGGCCATCAATCAGGCTGAGCCACAAGGCGGAACTGATGAAGGGTTGGTTTACTTTAACCGTGCCTACTCTAGAGTTGGGCAAGTGGAGCTTATTTAATCCAATACCTATTATCCAACACCTAAGCCTATGGGCTATTGCTCGTGCAAGATTAAGCAGTCATTTAACTATAATAATCATCTCATTAAATCTAAATAAGAAGTAAATATCCTGTGGAATTAATAACTTTTTTAATAATAGGGGCGCTAGCAGGATTTGCTGCGGGGCTATTTGGAGTAGGCGGTGGCACTATTATCGTACCACTGCTATTTATCGTCTTTACGCAAATGGGTTACAGTCCTGATAGTATTATGCACTTGGCCTTGGGTACTTCACTGGCGACTATTATCGTTACATCCATAAGCTCGCTCATGGCGCATAACAAAAAGGGCGCAGTCATGTGGCCTGTCTTTAAAAATCTGACGCCAGGCTTAGCGATAGGCTGCTTTTTAGGGGCGGGGATCGCAGGACAGATATCTGGATTATATCTCCAGTTAATTGTTGGTGTGTTTTTGCTTTGGGTCGCTTATAAAATGTTTATGGGTGGCAAAAAGAAAGCAGATAACGATGCTGGTAATGTCCATATAGCCTTGCCTTCAAAACCTAAGCAACTAGCAGCAGGGGCTGGTATCGGTATCGCTTCTGCTATTTTTGGGATTGGCGGTGGTAGCTTAACCGTACCTTACCTCACGCGTTACGGTGTGGTTATGCAAAAAGCCGTTGGAACCTCAGCCGCATGTGGATTGCCTATCGCCATTGCAGGTGCGCTAGGATTTATGTTCTTTGGCATGCAAGCTCAAGTTGATGTGCCCAATACGATTGGCTTTGTTCATATATATGCTTTTTTAGGCATTAGCATCATGAGCTTTTTCACCGCCAAGCTAGGTGCAAAAGTTGCTCACGCATTATCGCCACAGTTGCTAAAAAAATGCTTTGCAGTACTGTTGACCGTCGTAGGCTGTTACTTTTTATATAAAGGATTACTCTAAGTAGTTTGAGATTAGTAGATGCGATAAGATACTTTAGAAGCAGGTGTTCTATTAGCATACTGGCTAGCTACATTCTTAAATTATAGCTTGCCGATATGTAGTCTTATAGAAGGTATGTTTATTCAGCCCTTTATTTAGCTAAATTACTTAACCAAATACTCGCCACAATATCCAAAATATTCCTATCATCAAGACAGCAATGACGAGCAGTCGTTTTAGCCAATAAGGTAGTAGAGGTTTCTTGTAGCCTAAGTCATTCAACTGACTATCGACACCATCTTGCAGCCCCTTAAACCCTTGGCTCTGTTTGGTCGTTTTAACACGATTTTTTACCAATGGCCCAGGGTCTTCTTCCTCTTGTTCTCTATCAAAGCTAATGGCTTGATTTGGAATGCCCTGTTTACTAGCGATAGTGTTGAGCTTCTGTTGTTGCTTTACTTTCAGCTGGGTCTCATAAGCATCAATTCTACTTTTGGCTTCATCCATACTGATGTTTTCGTCTGCCGCCAAAGTTTTGATGGCCATTACTAGGTTGTTTTTTTCGACCATCATAATGACGTCTCTTGGCAACTTGGTATTGACCAGTTTTGCGCTAGGGTCGGGGTTAAACATGACTGTCCTTATTACGGCGTATAAGTGCGAATGAGTTATATGCTCATTATAACCATGTTAGATAAGCAATGTTCAAGCAAAAAAATACCGCGGCCACTATGGTGACTGCGGTATTTTATTATTTATCGTTATTGGCATTTTTGCCAATATTTGATAATTATAGATCTTTCCAACGTTGGATAGACTCTTTGATAACTTCTTTCGCTTCTGCAACATCACCCCAAGATTCAACAACCGTCGTACCAGCTTTTTTCAGGTCTTTGTAATGGCTGAAATGGAACTCTAATTGGTTGATCAGCTGCTTTGGTAGGTCTTCTAAGCTGTTGTAAGCATTGCCTGTGTCACGGTCGTCAGCAGGGACAACAACGATTTTGTCATCTACTTCGCCATCATCAACAAACTTCATCACGCCGATAACTTTGGCTTTTAAGAAAATACCAGTCGGTAGTGGCTGTTCAGTCAATAGCAATACGTCAAGCTCATCGCCGTCTTCGTCAAGTGTTTGTGGGATGAAACCATAGTTACAAGGTTTGGCAAAAATCTGTGGGTCAATACGGTCAAGCTCAAATACTGCTAATTCGCGATTCCACTCAATTTTATGGCTGCTACCAGCTGGGATCTCTACTACTACGTTGATGATGCCGCCGTCTACGTCGCCTGCGTCCAAAATTTTGTTAAAATCTGCCATAAAATGCTCCAATTTTCTTTTGTTTTAAATGTTTGAATAAGGGGTTGAGCTAGGGATACAGCAAGGATAGTTGCTGCGTCCGATTTGTACTGCATGCGATTATAGCAAGTTTGTACTGAATTTTCTCTTAATGCTTAAGTCTAAGCGTGCAAGATATTATGCAAAAAAAGATTATGCAAAAATAGGCTAAAAACTTACTTGGGCGCGATAGCTCGCAACTCAATCAGTCCAGCATGGCGCTTGGCGATGTTATCAATAAGTTTTTGAGTGACAGTCTCATAGCTGAATGAGTTATTCGTTTGCTGCTCGGTTTGCGCCTCTGGCTCTGTTTGCTCTGAATCTGTCTGCATGGCTACAAAGTCAGACAATCGCAACATTTGCATGCCGGCATAGCCACAAGGGTTGATGGCGTTAAATGAAGACAAGTCACAATTTAAATTAATCGCAATACCATGGTAGCTAAAGCCATGCTTAATCTTAAAGCCTAGCGAGGCCATTTTGCCAAGCATAATCTTATTATCCAGAGAACTGTCATCTGTTGCAGCAGTATCTGCATATAAGTAGACACCTGGGGCATCGCGGCGTGCATGAGCACTGATATTGTCACTATTAGATGGTGAGCTACGCAAACAGTCATTGATGACGTCTTCTATCGCTTGCTCAGCATGGGAGACGAGATTGCGCACACTCCATTTGAGACTGTCCAAGTCAAACAACCAATAGATCACTAACTGCCCATGACCATGCCATGTCACTTGACCACCGCGATCTGTCTTGATGATAGGCGTGTCAGTACGCTGTAATATGTGTTCTTCTTTGCCTGCCTGTCCAAGCGTGTAGACATCGTTATGATCGACAATCCACAATTCATCAGGCGTACGCAGCCCTTGTTGTTTTTTTAGATCGATACGTTCGAGGGTGCGTGCCAGCATCGCATCGAGAGTAGGGACATAATCGGCCGCTGATAGAGATTTGCTGACAAGCGTATCATTGAGTGGTTGTGTGTCATTTTGCATGAGAGTATCTGTCTTATTATTATCAAGTTTAAAATAAATAATGCTCATCGGTAGTGTAGCAGTTTTGGCGACTATCGCCCAAAGATATATACTGTCGTAATGTCTGCAAGTGGCGTAAATGCTGATAGCAAACAGCTAGCAATTGATGACGAAATAATAAGTATAGAACAGTGGCAAGTGGTTCATAGCGGTGCTGCTAGTACAGACGCAGTAGTCAACCAAAGGTGCTGTTCATTGCTCAGTCGATGCGCTACATTAAAGTGTGATGAATGGAATCTGATGAAATTTATAGTCAGAGTAGGTTATCAAAGAGTGCACCTGACTAGAAAGATAGAGCCTCTAACCCAATATAATGTAGTGATTACAAACCTTATGACTATTACTATGATTATGACAAGGAAGACAAATGACAGATAGCAACCAAAGCGCCCATGAGCAGGCAGTGACCGAGACCGGTTTTGCGCTGCAGCGTGTGCCTGAAGCACTAAGTACGGCGAAGACTATCGATGAGATGAAAGCGCAATTTTCACGCTTGCAAATCTTAAGCCGTACCCAGCCAATCAACGATTGGGGCACTCGTACGACACAGCTAGACAATCTAGAAGTGATGCTTAGCGATAACCAAGAGAGTTTTGCAAAGGCGATTAGTGCAGATTTTGGCTATCGTAGCCGGTCAGAGACGCAGTTTGCTGAGTTGTTTCCTAGCTTTACCGGTATTAGCCACGCCAAAAAACACGGCAAAAAATGGATGAAAGCACATCGTGCGCCGATTTCAGCGCTATATATGCCAGCCCATAATGAAATCCAACCTCAGCCATTGGGTGTGGTCGGTATCATGGTGCCTTGGAACTATCCGTTATTTTTAGCAATCGGCCCAATGATTGATGCAATCACCGCAGGCAACCGCATCATGGTCAAGATGAGTGAAGCCGCGCCGCAATTTGCTCAGACGTTTGCTGACGCCATTGCTCGTTATTTTTCGCCAGATATGATCTGTGTGGTACTCGGTGAAGTTGAGATTGCTGCCGCCTTTAGTGAGCTACCATTTGACCATCTGCTATATACCGGATCGACTGCGGTGGGCAAAAAAGTAATGGCAGCCGCCGCGCCTAATTTAACCCCAGTGACGCTTGAGCTTGGTGGTAAATCACCAGTGATCGTACTAGATGATGCCAATCTAGAGTCTGTCGTCAATCGAGTGATGATGGGTAAGACACTAAATGCTGGGCAGACGTGTATTGCGCCAGATTATGTCTTGATTCAGCGCCAATACCATGACCAGTTTATCCAACTCGCAAAAGAGTGGATGACCAAGCATTATCCTGATATCGAAGAAAACCCAGATTATTCTCGCATTATTAATGGTGAGCAGTTCAAACGGGTAAAAGGCTATCTAGATGCACTAACAGGTGGCGAGGTACATGCGTTAACTGCCGTTGAGCCTAATATAGAAACCCGCTTAATGCCACCAGTCATTGTCAGCGAACCTGCGCCTGACAGCGACCTTATGCAAAACGAGATTTTTGCCCCGATTTTGCCGCTGATGCATTATGAGACGCTTGATGATGCCATTTACTTTGTGAACTCGCGTCCACGGCCATTGGCACTATATGTGTTTAGTGACAACTACAGCAGTATCGAAAACGTACGTAATAATACGGTCTCAGGTGGCTTATGTATCAACGAAGTTTTGATACATGTCGCTCAGCATGATTTGCCGTTTGGTGGTGTGGGTGACTCTGGTACTGGCGCATACCATGGTAAGGCCGGCTTTGAACGTCTAAGCCATATGAAGCCGATTTTTGTCCAAACTAAGCTCAATGGTCTGAATTTATTGTTGCCGCCTTATGGCGGACTGTTTAAAAAGGCGATGGCGCTGTTTTTGAAATAACTGTTCTTGAAATAAAGGTCTTTAAAATAACCGCTCTTAAAAGAGTTGTCTTCAAAGTAACTATTCTTGAAGTAGACATTTTATAGTAGCTATAGAAATTAATAGTGACCTTTTTTAATCGATATCATAACCAATAGCACCTATCCAGATAGGTGCTATTTTTTTGTCTCAAACATGGATTTACAAACATGGATTTCTAAAATTAAGAGCGACTTGTCATAAGAGCTTTATCAAAATTATCGTAAATTTATCTAATGCGTTAATCGACAAATAAGCGTTTGTCATCACTTCTATAAATCGCTACACTTTGTAGTAAGTCTAAACAACAGTAGATAGTAGCTGAATGGTCTAGAGCCAGCATTGGTAAACATGATATAGACCTTTCAGCTGATTTTTAGTTCTATTGTTCTAATAGTGATTTCATGCCGATACAACATAATAATAGGAAAGAGTATGCGCCAATGGATTGCATTAAGCTTACTGTGGATGAGCGCGTTACTACTGCCTGTATCGGCGTCAGCGGCGTGTGAATCACCGATCAAATTTGGGGCGCTAACCTGGGAGAGTGGACAGTTCACCTCCGGCGTACTCAGACATATCGTAGAAGATGGATACGGTTGTACGGTAGAGGAAGTACCAGGAGCAGGGCCTGCACTTGATACAGCACTATCACAGAATGATATTCAGGTCATCGGGGAGCAGTGGGTTGGCCGTTCGCCAATCATGGAAAAAGCCATTGAGCAGAATAAAGTGGCCATCATCGGTGATACGCTAAAAGGTGGTGCAACTCAAGGCTGGTATGTCCCGCGATACGTCTTGGAAGAGAATCCAGGACTACGTAGCTATCAAGATTTGCCTAAATATACTGAGCTATTTAAAGACCCTGAAGATCCTGGTAGATCACGCTTTATGAACTGTCCCTCTGGTTGGACGTGTGAGATTTTTAACACACGTTTGCTAAAAACCACCGGTCTAGACAGCCTTTTTAACAACGCACACCCTGGTACGGGTGCTGCTCTCGATGCCGAAATTGCCTCCGCTTTCGAGCAGCATAAGCCACTGTTGTTTTACTACTGGCAACCTACTGGGCTAATGGCAAAATATGACCTTGCGCCACTAGAGTTCCCAGCTTATGAGGATGCTTGCTGGCAAAATCTGCTGCTCGCTGATGGTAAGATGGATTGCGTGTCAGGATTCCCAGTATCGCCGTTAGGTATTGCCGTTTCTACCCCGTTTGTCGAATCCAATCCTGAACTAGCAGCTGTCTTTGAAAAGGTGCAATTTACCTCTGATGAGCTAAACGGTGCTATCTTGGAGATGAGCGAAAGTAAACGCACTGGCGATGAGCAAGCCATGGTGTTTTTGCGTGACAACCCAGAGGTTTGGCAAGCATGGTTATCCGATGAGGCTGCTACCAATCTCGCTACCAAATTAGGTCTTAGCTCAACGGGTGCTATCTCTACAGAAGCAACTGCATCTAGTATCAATGCGTCAGCGCTCGCATCAAGCTTTCCTTCATGGTCGCTTGAGACCCTACTCAATAACGCTTTAGCAAACGTCGTTCAAAACTATGGTGATGTATTTCGTACTATTAGCACGATGGCCCTTACTTATTTGCTATTACCTATTGAACGATTATTAACGGTTATCCCGCCTTGGCTTATTATTGCATTTGTGACTGTGCTTGGCTGGTTTGGTGTCCGCAAGATTTGGTTTGCGCTGGCATGTGGTGCAGGACTGTTTTTGATTGGCGCTTTTGGTTTATGGGGCGCACTGATTGATACTTTAGCGCTGCTTATCGTATCAGTACTGGTCACGGTAGTGATTGGTATTCCTATTGGTATCGCTATGTCAGGTAGCAAACTGCTACGCAAGATTGTGACGCCAGTGCTAGATATCATGCAGACGATGCCGAGTTTTGTATATCTCATACCAGTGCTGATGTTGTTTGGTATTGGTAAAGTGCCTGCGTTATTCGCGACCGTGATTTATGCTTTGCCACCCTTGATTCGTTTGACGACATTGGGGATTACGCAAGTCAATCATGAAATGGTCGAGGCAGGGCGCTCTTTTGGTAGTACGCATTTACAGCTACTTCTCTGGATTAAATTGCCACAAGCATTGCCCAGTATTATGGCAGGTATCAATCAGGCTGTGATGATGTCACTTGCCATGGTGGTATTGGCCTCAATGATTGGTGCTCCTGGGCTTGGTGAAGATGTATTGCAGTCTATCCAAACGCTCAATATCGGTCAGGGCCTACAAGCAGGTACGGCCATCGTTATCGTTGCCATTATCATTGACCGTATCACGCAAGCATTCGGTCAAGGTAAGCGTACCCGTCAAAAAACCATCGAAGCAGGCAGACGTCCGATTGGATAAAAAATTATCTAGTGGTATACGATTGAATCCATGGTAATCGACCGAAGCCCTAATGATAAAAACCACGTGAATAGTGAGAGCACCGATGAATCATATCCAATTAAAAAATATCAGTAAGATTTATAATGCCAGTAGCACGCAAGCACAGTCTGCATTGGCATTGCTGGCTGAGGGTATGGATAGCATCAAAGTAAAAGAGCAAACGGGCTATTCAGTGGGTCTTTATGATATTAATCTAGATATTAAGGCAGGCGAGTTGCATTGTATTATGGGGCTATCAGGCTCAGGAAAATCAACGCTGATACGTCATATTAACCGCTTGATAGATCCAACCAGTGGTGAGATATGGGTAGATACTGCTCTGAATAGAGAAGATGCGACTCATACAATGGCTGATAGGCAATCAGTGATAGATAATACAAGTACGGCAGTAGAAGACAGTTCTGCTATGGCTATTAATATTTTAGCGCTCAACGACAAGCAGTTGCAGCATTATCGTCAGCAGACAGTCAGTATGGTTTTTCAGCATTTCGGCTTAGTGCCGCACATGACGGTCATACAAAACGTCGCTTATGGGCTGCGTGTTCGAAAAATGAGCGTAAACGAGCGACATGAAACGGCACGACATTGGCTCAATGAAGTCGGTCTATCGAATTTGGAAAACAGCTACCCTGATGAGTTGTCAGGGGGTATGCAGCAGCGCGTTGGTCTGGCTCGTGCCTTAGCGACGAACAATCCAATTCTACTAATGGATGAAGCATTCTCTGCGCTTGATCCGCTTATTCGCGCTCAACTGCAAGACCAACTACTCGAATTGCAAGAGCGATTGAACAAGACCATTGTATTTATCACCCATGATATCGATGAAGCTGTCAAAGTAGGTCAGCGTGTCAGTATGCTAAATGGTGGTCGACTCATACAAACGGGGACGCCAAGCGAGTTGCGGCACAATCCTGCTGATGACTATGTCGAGCAGTTTATGAGTGCAAAATCGTAAGCTATGATAATCATCTATGAATAGGTTGTCTGGATAGACTTATACGTTATTTTTATAAATGGTCTGAGTAATCGTTTTATTGGCATTTCACTGTCATTTTTCAGCAATCAAAAGTGAACTCTGAAATAAATACCAAACTTCGTTATACTGAACGGTTTATCGATGGCTCATAATGAATGAGCGTGTATTGTTTATCGTCCATATATGATGTCGCTTTGTCTATCAAATGACGTTTGTTTCTTATTTTGCACTTTTAAGGCCATAGCATGACCGTTTCTTATGCACCTATTATTACTTCATTGCTTGATAATGATTTGTACAAATTTACGATGTTACAAGCCATGCTGCATCAGTTCCCGCAAACCCATGG
>Ga0209295_1000498_pt1 | contig 18773 bp, 17 predicted proteins | sample Porto_5metaG_FD_187428 | JGI IMG/M metagenome (GOLD analysis project Ga0209295, IMG submission 187428) | Marine algal microbial communities from Porto, Portugal - Porto_5 metaG (SPAdes) (version 2) | ecosystem: Host-associated > Algae > Red algae > Unclassified | place: Portugal: Porto... | reverse complement strand
GTGCTATTTTAGGAGCCGCAATAGGTGGTGCTGCAGGTGGTTACATTGGTAATAGAATGGACCGCCAAGCAGAGCGCATTGAAGAAGAAATTCCTGGTGCGGAAGTAAAACGTGTTGGTGAAGGTATTAATGTTACTTTTAATGAGGATGCCGGTGTATATTTTGATACCAACAAAAGTAATGTGCAAGGTACATCTGCAGTAACTTTAGATAAATTGGTAAGTATATTCAAAGAATACCCTCAATCTAATATTTTGGTTGAAGGACATACAGATAGTGCCGGTGCAGATGAGTATAATTTAAACTTGTCTAAGCGAAGAGCAGAATCTGTGACGAACTATTTAATCAGTCAAGGTATAGATGCTAGTCGTTTTGATACTAAATGGTATGGTGAAACACAACCAGTAGGCGATAATACTACTACAGCCGGTAAAGCTAAGAACAGACGTGTTGAGCTAGCTATTGTTGCTAGTGAGTCTTTAAAACAAGAAGCACAAATACAAACCAACTAATAGCTATAAATTTTAGCATTGAGTTAAAATTAAAGCCCTGCATATGCAGGGCTTTTTTGTTTTTGGTGTAACTTCCATGCAGTGAAAGAGCATGGCATACTAATTATTGGAGGTGGATTGGCAGGGTTGACTGCTGCTATTCATTTGGCTTTGGAAGGATTGGATGTCGCTGTGATTGAAATGCAACAATATCCACATCATAAGGTTTGCGGTGAATATATATCTAAAGAAATTGACCCGTATTTAAAACGATTAGGTGTAGATCTAAAGGCTAAAGGGGCTAAAGATATTTCACAGTTTCAAATAAGTACAGCAGACGGATATACCGCTGAGACCGATTTACCCTTGGGCGGATTTGGCATAAGTAGATATGCGCTTGATCAATTGTTATACTTAAGAACTCAGGAACTTGGCGTACAGTTTTATTTTGAAAAAGTAATTGAAACAGTTTTCAAAGAAGACGTTTTTATCATCAAAACTAAGTCCGGATGCTATTCTTCTAAAATAGCCATAGGTGCATATGGTAAACGTTCTGTTATTGATAAAACTTTAAATAGAGACTTCAGTAAGAAAAAGCAATCTTGGTTAGCGGTTAAGGCACATTATGAACTTGAAGATTTTCAGGAAGATGTAGTGGCTTTACACAATTTTAATGGTGGTTATGGCGGACTCTCAAAAACGGAATCCGGAGTGGTCAATTTTTGTTATCTAGTTAATTATGAAAGTTTTAAAGAATACAAGGATATTCAAAGTTTCAATACCGCTGTGGTTGCGGAAAACCCATATTTACAAGAATTTCTGACAAATGCAGTTCCTATTTTTGAGCAGCCTATGACCATTGCTCAAATAGCATTTGACGAAAAAGATAATGTGGTAGATCACATGCTAATGTGTGGCGATACGGCAGGGCTTATACATCCACTTTGTGGTAATGGTATGGCCATGGCTATTCATAGTGCAAAAATAGCTTCAGAGTTGATTTTAAAATATGTTAATGAATCTGGTTATAATCGCAATGATTTGGAAATGGATTATAAAAAGGCTTGGTCAAAAGCTTTTGGTAAGCGTTTGTGGTTCGGTAGAAAATTACAGAGCATTTTAATGAATAAAAGATTAGTTTCCATGGGAATTAAATCCGTCGGAAAATCGAAATCATTATTGAAGTTTATTATTTCTAAAACCCATGGAGAACTAATATCATAATGGTAGATTTTACGCAAAGAAGTAGTGAAGTGGAGATTATGGATACCTTTTCAGGTACCACTGATGAGTTGAAAACGATACTACTTGACATTAATAGGGTAAATAGTTTACTTGGGGGCTATGGTATTACCTTAGATGCTGTTTTTGAGTTACTTGAGAAAGAAAATAAAGAATCGTATACGATTTTGGATATGGGTTGTGCGGAAGGAACTATGCTTAGAAAGCTAGCTGAAGAAGCACGAAAGCGGAATGTAACCCTTAAATTGATTGGTGTAGATTTTAATGAACAGGGCTTACAATTAGCAAAGCAATATTCGGCTGATTACCCTGAAATTAGTTACTTGAATACAGACATCTTAAGTGCTGATTTTTCTAGTTGGGATGTTGATGTGGTAATGACGACTTTGACCTTGCATCATTTTTCGGATGAAGGCGTAATTGAGTTTGTAAATCGGTTTGTAGATATCGCAAAATTAGGGGTGGTCATAAATGATTTGGAACGTAGTCCCATTGCCTATTATTTATTTAAAGCATTCAGTTTCTTTTTCATTAAAACGAAAATTGCAAAGAAAGACGGACTGTTATCCATCCGTAGGGCATTTAAAAAAGAAGAATTACAGCATTTTGCTACCCAGGTTACCAATGCATCTCATATCATTAAATGGAAATGGGCTTTTAGATATGTGTGGATTTTAAAAAAGAAATAGGTAGATTGAAGATTAAGAATAACTATGAATCATACAAGAATTGTTAGTGTTACCAAAGAACTGCCACCGTATTCTAGAGATACCAAGGATATTATACCGCTTGTAGAATTCTGGCTAAGCGGACAAGAGGAGCGTTTCTCTAGAAAAGTCGTAAAGATTTTTGAGGGTGCTGCTGTAGATAAACGTTATTCTATTATGCCACCTGAAGACGTATTCATAACGACTTCTTTTGAAGATAAAAACAAAATTTACAGTAAGGAAGCTAAGCGCATGGGTGCTAATGTACTCAGAAACGCATTAAAGAAAAGTGATTGGGATGCTTCTTCCATCGATTACATTATTACGGTAAGTTGTACAGGTATTATGATTCCGTCCTTAGATGCCTATTTAATAAACGAATTGGGAATGCGGCAAGATGTGGTAAGGCTTCCTGTAACGGAAATGGGTTGTGCAGCTGGAGTATCGGGACTTATTTATGCCCATAACTTCTTAAAATCGAACCCTGGTAAGCGTATCTCATTGGTTTCTGTTGAGAGTCCCACAGCAACATTTCAGTTACAAGACTATTCAATGGCAAACATGGTGAGCGCCGCTATTTTTGGAGACGGTGCAGCTTGCGTGTTGTTGTCGTCAGAAGAAGATGCTGTAGGTCCTAAGATAATAGGAGAAGAAATGTATCATTTTAAGGATGCTACACAAATGATGGGGTTTGATTTAACTAATCATGGTTTAAAAATGATTCTTGATCCGGCGGTACCAGAAACCATTTCTAATCATTTTGCCGATATCGTACATCCGTTTTTAGAAAAGTATGGAAGTGATATTAAAAAAGTGGACCATTTAATTTTTCATCCCGGAGGAAAGAAAATAGTACAAACGGTAGAATCGCTATTTGGTGCTCTAGGTAAAAATATTGATGATACCCGAGAGGTATTACGTCTTTATGGTAATATGAGCAGTGCTACTGTTTTGTACGTATTAGAGCGTTTTTTAGAAAAAGATATAGCAGCAGGTGAGCAGGGATTAATATTGAGTTTTGGTCCCGGTTTCTCGGCACAACGGGTATTGATAGAATGGTAGTATAATTAAAGAATAATTATGAAAAATAGCTATTGGGCTTTAATATTAGGAGGAAGTAGTGGACTTGGTCTAGCTACGGCAAAGAAATTGGCAAGTCATTGCTATCATATTATAATCATGCATCGTGATCGCCGTGCGGCAATGGATGAGATAGAAAAAGATTTTGATGAAATTCGCTCTTACGGAAATGAGTTGATAGCAATGAACGTAGATGTATTGAATGCCGATAAACGGGCAGGTATAATTTCAGATATGCAGCAACAGTTACCGGAAAGGCATCAGATAAAAGTGATGATACATAGCGTTGCAAAAGGAACGTTGAAGCCCATGTATTCTGAAAATAGATCAACTTTGGTCGATACCGATTTTAGAATCACTTTTGATGCTATGGCCTTGAGCTTGTACGATTGGACCAAAGCACTGGCAATGGCTGATTTGTTTGCTGATGATGCTCGAATTATATCATTTACAAGTGAGGGGAATACAAAAGCATTACCAAATTACAGTGCCGTTTCAGTAGCTAAAGTAGCTTTAGAGGCTTTGACCAGAAGTATTGCTTTGGAGTTTGCGCCAATGGGTATAAAGGCTAATTGCATACAAGCAGGTATAACCATGACTAAGTCATTATCTATGATTCCCGGGTACGAGAAAATAAAAGAAAATGCATTAAAAAGAAATCCGCAGAACAGACTGACTATGCCCGAAGACGTTGCAAATGCAGTGTATTTGTTAACTATGGATGAAGCAAAATGGATTACAGGAACCGTCATAAAAGTTGATGGCGGCGAAAGTTTGATGTAATTTTTATAGCTGATGGAAGAATCTTATAATTGGATATTGAATCGATTGCCCTACACGGAACCATTTCTTTTTGTAAATGAGATTTTGCATGTAGATGCTAAAGGCTCTGAGGGTACTTATAGGTTTTCACCCGATGCAGATTTTTATAAAGGTCATTTCAAAAATAATCCTGTTACACCGGGAGTGATTTTGACCGAATGTTGTGCACAAATCGGTTTGGTATGTTTGGGTATATATCTATTAGGGGAAAAGTCTGAGATAGGGAATATGGCGATAGGTATGAGCAGCTCACAAATGGAATTTTTGCAACCCGTTTTTCCTGGTGAACGTGTTAGGGTGGTTTCGGAGTTAGTCTACTTTAGATTTCAGAAAATAAAATGTGAAGTAAAAATGTATAATGAAGACGATAAACTGGTCTGTAAAGGAGTTTTAGCGGGCATGATAGGTATAGCAAATGAATAGACGCGTTGTAATTACGGGGTTGGGCGTATGTGCACCAAACGGAGTAGGACTTACTGATTTTACAAATGCTTTGCTAGATGGTAAAAGCGGACTACGGCATCAACCAAATTTAGAGAAGCTTGGTTTTGGTTGTCAAGTAGCGGGAGAACCTTTGGTAAAAGATAAGCTTATAGATAATTACTTTACGCCTTTAGAGCGCAGAGGGCTGAATGCAACGGGAATCGTGTATGGTGTAATCGCTGGTATGGATGCTTGGAAAGATGCCGGTTTAGAGAAAAATACAACAGATGAGCCAAGTTGGGACCGCGGAATCATTTTTGGAACGGGCATTTTAGGCGTCGATAAATTTAGGGAAGCCATTCATTTAATTGATGAGGGCAATGTGCGTAGGCTTGGCAGTACTTCGGTAATACAGACTATGGCAAGCGGTATAAGTGCCTATTTAGGTGGTTTGTTAGGTTGCGGAAATCAAGTTACTACGAACTCCGCAGCATGTACCACGGGTACCGAGGGTATACTAATGGCTTATGACCGAATTAGTCAAGGGAAAGCCGAAATTATGTTGACAGGTAGTTGTAGTGATAGTGGACCGTATGTATGGGGTGGTTTTGATGCGATGCGAATTTTACCTCGCGGATATAACGACAATCCAACCAAGGCAAGTAGACCTATGAGTGCAACAGCTGGCGGATTCATACCTGGTAGTGGAGCAGGAGCACTGGTATTAGAGTCCTTGGAAAGCGCAGAAAAGCGAGGTGCCCATATATATGCAGAAGTATTGGGAGGAGAAATCAATAGTGGCGGACAAATTGGGCAAGGGTCCATGACCGCACCAAATAGTATGGCGGTGCAACGTTGCATTAGAAACGCGGTGACCAATGCGGGTATTAAATCTTCAGATATAGATGTTATTAACGGGCATTTGACCGCAACATTTAAAGACGGACTAGAAATAGAAAATTGGAGTAAAGCGTTAGGCAGAGCACATGAAGATTTTCCGTACATCAATTCATTTAAAGGTTCGGTGGGTCATTGTTTGGCTGCAGCTGGTAGTATTGAAAGTGTTGCTTCCATATTACAGTTTAAAGAGCAAGTAGTTTTTAAGAATGTAAATTGTGAAGATATTCATCCGGAGATTTCAAAGCTGATATCGGATTCTTGCATCCCACGGAAAACAAAAAAACATGCCTCTAAAGTAATCGCAAAAGCTAGTTTCGGATTCGGAGATGTAAATGCATGTGTTATATTTAAGGCATTTACCAAAGAATAATAAAAACCATAATTATACCAAATAGTATTTTTAATTGAACTTATATATGCTTAAAGAAGAAAAATATCAAAAACTTAAAGAAATTATTAAAATCTATCTTCCCGAAGACGTAGCGATTACTGACATTGAACAGGAAAGTCACTTCATGAACGATTTAAACATCAACTCTGCAAATCTTGTCGATATTGTGCTCGATGTAGAAGATGCTTTCGACATCCGTCTAGAAAATGAAGACATGGAAAAAATGCAAACAGTAAATGATGCCATGGCAATTATCGACACCAAGCTATTTGAAAAATAAAACTTTTGAGTGCTTATGAAAATCTATTCTTTATCCTTAATTAGTACAGAGGCTAGTATTCCTGCAACTAATGAAACTGAGATTACGGTCAATGAAACCCATTCAGGTAAATGAATGTAATGGGAGAATAACATCTTCAACCCTACAAAAGCGAGAATGACTACCAAACTGTAGTTGATATACTTAAATTTCTCTAGCATTCTTGATATTAAAAAGTACATAGAACGCAATCCTAAAATAGCCAATATATTAGAGGTAAATACGATAAAAGGATCTGCGGTAATGGCTAGAATTGCAGGTATGCTATCCAAGGCAAAAAGTATATCTGTAAGTTCAATAACAATTAGGGCTACAAATAGGGGAGTAGCGGCATTAAGTCCCATTCTTTTTACAAAGAAATCATGACCGTGCATAGTTGTAGTAACCGGGTATATTTTCTTTATCTGCTTAAAAACAAAAGAGTCTTTTGGGTCAAAATCATCATCATCACCTTTTAGCATATTAAATGCCGTGTAAAGCAAGAATACACCGAATACATAAATAATCCATTCAAACTTGGTAATAAGTGCCACACCAAAGAATATCATTAAAGCCCTAAAGACAATAGCACCTAAAATTCCCCAAAATAATACGCGGTGCTGGTATAATGGCGGAATCTTAAAAGAAGAAAATATTACTGCAATAACAAAAACGTTGTCTACGCTAAGAGAAAGTTCAATAAGATACCCTGTTATATATTTTAGTACAGCATCATTAGGAGTCAGTCCCGTTGGGTTGGCAACAATCCCAGCATCAAAAACCCAGTAGATTATGCCGCTGAAAGCAAAAGCCACAGTTACGAAAATAGCGGTCCAGATTCCGGCTTCCTTAGATTTTATAACATGTTCGTCCTTATGAAAAACACCCAAATCCAAGGCAAGGAAAATAAGAACAAATGCGATAAAAGCTATCCAGACTATCATAGAAATTTTTTGAAGTTGCAAAGGTATTAAAAATTGACTTTAACAATTCCATTTCTTAAAAATGTTCAACTATTATAAATCAATATTTAAATATTTCTTTTTGGATGACAAATATCGAATAGATAAATGCATATCATTAATGTAATCCTGTATTATTTTAATCAGGCCTTATACCAAAAACAGGACAAAATGTTCCGTTGAGTGTAAATGCTATTAAACCAAGAATAGGACAAAATATAGCTTTTTAAGCTTGAATGACTGAAAATCAATATTATATTCAACTCTAACCAATTGAGGATAAAAGATATCTTTAAATAAAACATACAATGCTACTTCCACAAATTTTAACCAACATAAGGTTGTTTGCTCCTGTAAATAATCAAGAAGATTTGGCGCCTACCTCTTTTTCAATTCTGTAGAAAGAGGTCTTTCCAATGTTTGCACGTCTACATGCTAAGTCTATCGATAGTTTTTGGTTATCGTACAAATGTTTGGCAAAATGGTACTTTTCAACAGTCTCCGGTTTTGACCCGGCAGGCCTCCCTAATAGCTTGTTCCTTTTGCGGGCATTGTTCAGGCCGACCTTTGTTCTCTCGCTGATAAGGTTACGTTCGAACTCGGCCACGACCGCAAAGATTTGAAGTAGGAATTTACCGTTCGCCGATGTTTTATCGAATTCTGGTTCGCTCAGGCTTTTAAAATGCACACCCGCCTCGTTGAACCTATCGATAAGCTCTACCATATTTTTCAAGGAACGAAAGACCCGATCGTTTTTATAGGTCAATACCGTATCTCCTTTTCGCATGTACCTTAGCATTTCGTTAAGCCCTTTTCTATCGTCGCGAGTTCCGCTTGCGATATCAGAATAGATTTTATCACATCCTGCATTTTTCAACAGATCGATTTGTGCCTCCAATTTTTGTTCAGGGGTAGAAACCCTAGCATATCCGACCACCATATTTAGTTCCGTAAAAGGTTATATAACGAAACTACTAAAAAGAACGACAAATGGAACTGGAATCGAGTATTTTTGAATAGTGTTTGGACTGTTCCGTAAAACGGCCGTTTAAGAGAACTAGCTATTTAGATAGTTATTGGTTTATTAAGATTTTTAAACCATTAATTAATGAAAATCTATATTTTTACCAACGATATAAAATTGAATTTAAAAACATGAGAAAAACTCTTTTCATCATATTATTATGTAACCTTACTTTTTACTCTTATTCTCAAAACAAGGGCATTGAAAAATCCGTATTTGGCATACAGACAGGGGTTTTGGGTGTTTGGATTCAGAATGAAAGTAAAATAGGTGGAGAAATTGCATTGAGAAGCGAAATTGGACTGGACGCTGGACTTTTTGGTGGTAGTCTTTTTTACGACGGAGGTACGGGTTACTTGTTAATTCCAACAATAACAGTGGAACCAAGATGGTACTATAATTTAGATAAGAGAGCTTCAAGGTCGAAAAATATATCCGATAATGCGGGTAATTTTATTTCTTTAAAAACTAGTTTCCTACCTGATTGGTTTGTCATTTCAAATTATGAGAATATCAATATCATAAATCAAGTGACAATTATCCCAACTTGGGGTATAAGAAGAAATATAGGACAACATTTTAATTATGAGGCAGGGTTTGGGATTGGGTATCGCTACTCATTCGCCAAAAGTGCCGGATTTATTGAAAATGAGGGTGATATTGCCGCTAATCTTCATTTGCGAATCGGTTACAGGGTTCGGTAAAATCTGAGGTAAAAAATTATTTTAAAAAAAGTAAGAAAAAACTTTCTTGATTCAATTTTTGTATTACATTTGACCGGTTAAAAAAGTATATATGTAGTAAGATATTTTTCCTGAAACGATATTCGGATGTTCGCCCTGAGGGAGGTTTGACTTTTTGAAAATCCAAGAAAAATTTTTAAACTATAATATATTATTTAATGAAAATTTCTTTAAAAAGCGCAATCAGCGCATTTTCCCTACTATTTTTAGTTTCCTATAATACCACGGCACAGGATATCAAATTAGGTATCTCGGGAGGCCTGTTAAACGGTTCCGGTAAAATAACCGATGATACCGGAAGTCTGTCCGCTTCAAATACAGGTTTTTATGCAGGTGTTTTTGCTAACTTTAAACTAAGCGATAAATTTGGCGTGATGCCGGAAGTGGACTACGGCAACCTTAATAGTAATTCGAGTTACTTTATTTCTACTCGTATAAACTATTACGTCGTTCCAAAGCTTTATCTACAGGCTGGACCACAGGTGTTCCTTTTATCACGAAGCCTTAGTGACGACATTAAACAAGCAGGTATCGATGGGGTAATCGGTGCTGGTTACGACATTACGGAGCATTTTCACTTACAAGCACGTTATTCATTTGAACTCACGGACAGGTTTAAAGAGGACAACGGAGGAACAGCAAAGCTGAACAACTTTATGGTCGGCATCGGATACTCTTTTTAAGGAGGCTTCTACCTAGTATACACAACACAGAAAACAGGTAATAATATTTGATTTGGTTATCCATTAATTATATATGGAAAAACCAATGGAAGAACACCTGCTCAGTAACAAAAATATTAATAACGCACAAAATTTTAAAAACATGAAAAAAATTAATTTCCATCACATTAAGTTTATGATTATGGCCTCGTTGGTCACAGTATCTTGTTCAGACGATGATTACATCGCAGATGTTGAAAGTGTAGCTATTGAAGAACTGAAACCGATTTCATTGGAAGGGAATATACTTTCCTTCGATTCAGAGCAAACATTGGCCTCTATCCTTGAAGACAAGGAGGAAACTCTAACAATTATAGAAGATTTTAAAAGCGATGGTTTTTTATCGCTTAAACCGAATTTCGAAAATCTTGAAAGCTCAGAAATCGATACTTTTCTTGCAGCGAAAGCTCAAAGACTATCATCAAAAGGTGCAATGTATACTAATAAGACCGGAAAGAACGATGATATCGATACCACCGATGAAATCATAGCCGACGAAACATTTGCCTCTATCCTGAACGAGGATAGAGAAGTCATAGTAGGAAACAACTATTATATTTATACCACAGACGGACTCTATTTCATAGAGAAGTCAAAAAAGGATAAGTTGACCGACTACCTAGCTGCTCTTGAAAAAACTAACGGATTTACTTCAAGAAGTATGAAATCTTCTAAGAATCAAGTCTCAAATCTTTTTGGAAAAGAAGGCGAACTTATTGTTGATGTGAACCCGGTAAGCGGAAAGACATTAAGGTTGATGACGATATTATGGTTTTCATTGTTGACGCAGAGGATGAAATCGCCTTTGGTCCATCCAACAAGGGTAATTTAGAAGGCGAATTATCGGGTAAGACTACACCAATATTGGCACCACATACATTTCCTGTAGCACAATATACCGAGAACAGTATCTTCCAACAATTTTTCGGAAATACAGTAGATGTTAATCAGTATCATACTAGTGAGCACCGCATTAAGACTAAATTTTGGAATCAAAACTATTTATTATGGGCAACTATAGGAGCTGAGGCCAGATATCAAAAAAAGCGTTTTATAGGTTGGTCCGAATCCGATACTTCTGACGGTGTGCGCTTAGGGATTAATAGCGCAGTCTACACTTACAACTCCAATTTTTCTCCTTATAATCCTAATGACCCCAATAGAGTTACCTTAAAATATAAGGGAATCAGCTATAACTCAATTGGACAAGTGGTACCTCAATACCCTATGACTCCAACGTTATGGCCAATAACCCCAACCGCTACCGTTGGTGCGTTGGAAATCACAATATTTGGTAATGATATTTATTATCCTCTATCCGGTTCCACCGCCAATAGTACAATCAACTCACTATTGAGCCAAGCAAGATCAATTGTTCCAGGTCTAAACGCTGATTTGGATAACGACAAAGTGAGCGTTAATGTCATTAAATATTTACCTGGTAAATTTCAAATTACCGAAGCAGATATAGTTAAGAAGCACAGGAGCGAAGCTTCTCAAAACTTTGATTTTAATTTCCTTATTAAATTAAAACCAGATACTAGTCTCTTTGCTACTCTCGCAAACCAGTTGAACGCATCGAAATACACATCTATTGAAATCGATATGTACGGCGCTGCTCTTAAAAATAACGTTTGGTTGGGAACAAGAATTAGAGGTAAGGCGAAATAATTATTGATTTTATAAAAAGAATTCGGGGGCTAGTTGCCCCCTTTTTCATTGGTACTATATTTATCGTATTTGCGTATCAGTTTTTTAGCGGCTTGCAACATTGCGGTATGTGAGCTAGTGTTTAGTTTAGGTACCGAGTTCGTTTTATATAGTTCACCTTGGTCAATCGTTTTGGCAAAAACACTTGACGAGGATATCTCTATTCCTGTTTCCAGCTGATATATTTTAATTTCAACGGAAGATTCATTTGAACTGTAGAATTCTAAGTCGTCAACAGGAACGGATACCGCCCCAAGTCCTTGCTTTATAATATTACCCTTGACATTGATAAGGTAGTCACATCCCGTTTGTTCTTTCAATTCCAAAAGTTTTTCTTTTTCTAAATCAAAACGTATTTCAGGGGCTATAAGTTTACTTCTTCTCAAATCATTAATCTCTATTAATGAATCCCCAAGTATTTTACGAAATTCATTTTCCGATGAGCTGTAGAGTTCAGCATCGAATATTTTAGAATTGGATTTCGTTTGATTCAGCAACCATTTGCCCGAACCAAAATCCATATACTTACCAGAATCGAACATATACGTGTACTTGGGAGTGTTGCAGGCAGCGCAAATAAGTAACATGAAAAAAAACAATATTCCGATATTGACAGGCGCAGATGATTTCATAAAATAGTTCTGATTTTTGTAAAACTTAAAATTACACTTTTATAAGCCTATAATTTTTTTTAAACAAGTATCGTTTGAATGTTCCGTAAAACGAACGATTTTTAGCACGCAGCGGTTTTCTACCGCTCTGTTCTTTAAACTGGCCGTTTTATCGAACCAAACTCTCAATACGTAAAATAATATATTTTCTGTTTGGCGATCGCTTCCTTACACTTTCGAACAAGTATTTATTTATTCCTCTAAAATGACTGTAGTAAAGCTAAAAATTATTGTGTTTTAATCCCTCCATGCTCGGATAGAGCGGTTCTTTTTGTTTGGCAAAACATAATGGTATCACCAAAAGTCGGTCGAACAAAATGATGTAACTATCTTAATTTCAATGGATAACAAGCCTACATTGAATTTTTCCCCTATTTGTAAAAAAAATCAAAATTAAACTATTGATATGTTCATAATATAAATCATACATGACATTTTTTATACTACATTTGCGCACTGTAATTATAGATATATGTAGTTAATATTTTTTCTTCGATAACGATGTTCTAAAAGTCGCCCCGAGGGAGGTATGATCCTAGAAGTCAAAGCAAAAAAAATTAACCATAATATATTTATTAATGAACATTAACTTACAAAGTGCTATCCGCACATTCTCTTGCGTTGTATCAATTTCCCTGTTCACATATTCATGTAGCAAGGAAGATATTCAGATCAACGAAATTACTCAAGAAGTAGTTGAAGAGGAACCATCATTAGAAATTGTTGATTCCAAATTGATGCAGAACCCTTATTCTATTTCCAATATGCGTGCGGCCTACGCCAAGGTCGTTTCCGAAATGAACAAAGGCGCAATAACTACGGGCAAGGGCGGCTTCACCTCCAAAGAAGTCGACACGGCCTTGGTACCGAACTATCTTTATGTACGATTCGACCCAAAAAATGATGTCGAAGAGGATCGTCTAATGACTTTTCAGGACATTCTAGTAATAGATTACCCCTTTGAATATGATAACTCCGAACATTACAGGAGCGTTGTTCCGGCAACCCCCGGCAAGACTAATTCATATTGGGCAAGTGTTCCGGTGGGGCAGAACTTTCCACCCGATGTCGCAATGACCATTTTGGAAGAAATGTACATCCCAGAGAAAGACCCGGATTATGATATCAACAACGGTTCCGGCAAACTAACGTCCAAGGATGCGATTGATGATAAAATCGACTTTATGAACCATGTAGTGAACGCTGCATTTGAGGCTACCGGGAACGAGGAACTGATACCGCCCGTTGCCGAAAAGGGCGAATCATGCGAGACCTGTTTTCTTGGAATCAACTTTAGGGACAAGTGGAGGCCCTCGGGAAGGTTGATGATCAACGACAATACCTTAGGGACCATTCCCATGGTAGGCGTAAACGTTCTTGTCCGAGATACTTGGACCTTGGACAGCCAAATCACCGGTGCCGACGGGAGGTTCACGTTCAAGGAACTAAGGGCAAAGGTAAAATACATCATACAATGGGACCGTTACGAATTCAGTATACGCGACAATAGCGGACTGACCCAGGCGGAGGACGTCAGCAACGATAAGCTCTATAAAGAGGCATGGAACAAGACCATAACCGGAGGACGGGAAAAATACAGGGGCGAAATTTTTCAGGCGGCCTATCATTACTACTATCAGAATATTGGCGGTTTGACAAGACCTCCGACAAACGGGTTTTTGAAAACACAGATAAAAATTGCGGCGGTCGAAAAAAATGAGGGACCATCCTCGACGAAAATGGCCGTCGGCTCGGATACTTTTGGTGTTGTTCCACATATCAAGATAAAACAGTATGGACTAACGTCCGACCGTGTCTATGGAACGACCATCCATGAACTCGCACATGCCGCCCATTATGCTTCAGCCTCAATTTGGTACGGAGGGATAGTAAAGGAGGCGTACATCTACAACCTTGGTAGCGACAATCCCGGACCTGCAGGTGCAAGTGCTAGAAGGTTTTTGGAAAGTTGGGCAACAGGAGTGGAAATCTATTTGACCCAGCTACATTATGTTGGTCTTGGTTCGAATGGGTATAAATACCGTACAGAAAATTTGCAAAATAGGGCTTCTAGAGGCTTATTGGAAAACAGATTTTATACTACTGGAATATATGATACGACTGATGCGGTAAACCAAAGGGACTTCTTTGGTTCAGACGTCCCTTTCGATCCCGTTTCTGGGGTCTCTTGGTCAACGCTGCAATCCGCTCTGGCAGGCTCCACGAATTGGGAGTCCTTTCGAAATAAATTGATTACCTTATATCCTGCAAAGGAACGGGATATAAACGCTTTGTTCGCAAACTGGAACTAGAGATATGAATAAGGATAAACTTATATTGAGCCTCTTGATGATTACTGTTTTTGCCATATCCTGCGACAGGGAGATGTTAGATGAAAAAACGGTAATTATCGAAAATTCACTTGACATGGAAGTTTCGCTCAAATTCTATGAAAGAGGTGTACCCTTAAGAATTACCAATTTTACCATTGATGGTCCTGGAAGGATTTTTGAGAGAACCTTGAAACTACAAGGGGGTGTAGAAGTCACAGATGTTCTAGAGGCCGATTCGATACTTATCATTTTCGAAGGACAGGATTTTGAAAGGCACTCAACCGACAACCGCCCAAGGGGCAATAGCCTTTTCAATGGTAGTTCGTATCAAAGGGAAAGCGAAAATGTGGTACTATATACCATTAACGAAAAGAATCTTTCCAATGCGGTTCCCTGTGAGGGAATTTGCCAATGAATCGATGATTGGTCGTAAACTTTAAAATTGAAATTAGGGGCTGTTTGCCCCTTTTTCATTTAGAACCTATTGCACAGGGTTTCCGGTACGGGTCAACTAACGATAATCTTGTCTTTGGTCTAAAGCCAAAGTTGCAATTCTCTAGTCAGTTGGTTTGGTCCTGTAAAACCAACGTTTTTCGGGACAAGCTTTATTTCCCTAATTTAGAAATAATTAAACTTTCAATTGGACCGGAACGAAGAAAATATTGAACTAACGGAGGCTATCAAGGAAGAGCTTGACAGAAGACTGAAAAGACACATTAACGGCAACGCAAAATACTATTCATGGGAAGAAGTCAAAAAAATGCTGGCAGAGAAAAGAAATAAAAAATAAATAGCGAGGCCGATGTATTGTTTTTTATCTTGATGGAAAACGGAACATATGCCACGTATAAACCTGCTAAAGGAAAAAGAGATAAAAGCGTTCGATACCCCAGGTATTCTTAGCCCGGAACAAAGAAACGCCGTATTTACCGATGAGGGCATCGCGGAAATGGGGAAACTGCTCAGAAAGCCCATGACAAAAATAGGCTTCGTACGTCAGCGCGGTTATTTTATACTTCAAAAAAAGTTCTTCGTGCCCACAAGTTTCCATCGGGAAGATATCGAGTTCGTTTCAAAACTTTTTCCCGGAGAAGTCCCGCTTGATCTCTCCGGGTATGCAAAAACCTCCTACAACAGACATCGAAAGATAATATTGGAGCGTTACGGGTACGTTCAATTTAATGAGGGCAGACAGGATATGGAAAATGAGGCCAGGGAACTGGTCAAGACCGCATTGCGGCCAAGGGAAATGTTCCATGCCTTGAGGGACTTTCTGGTAGAGCGCAAAATAGAACATCCAAAATACTACGTATTCGCCGATATCATCCGTAGTTCCCTCAACGAATACGAACAGCAACTGGTCGCCAGGATGGAGAAAGAACTTTCTCGGGACCAAAGAGAAATGTTGGACGGTCTTATGTCGCTGCCCACCGATCATGACGAAATATCCGCCAGAAACCCTTATCTGCTGACCAAGCTTAAAAAGCCCACACAGGAAGTGGCCCCGAAAAAAATCAAGGAAAGTTTGGACGATTTTAAGATAATCTCCGACCTTCACGGCCATTTTATCGGGCTCATCGCATCACTTGACATATCGGACGAACTATTGAACTATTATGCCGTTTGGGTAATAAAGGCGGAACATGTCCAATTCGATAGTATTACGGATCTGCCCAAGAAAAGAATATACCTCTTGGCCTTTATCGTTTATCAGTTCAGGACGCGACAGGATTTCTTTGTCGACACGCTATTGGTCTGCGTGAAAAAATATCATAATGATACGGAAAAGGAGGTAGCAAAGAACTTTTTGGATCTTGGTTCCAAGGGTGGGGAAACCAAGGAGAAACTGTCCAAGATCAGGGAAATCGTACTAAGTTCCAAAAAACAGCTAGAAAAGGCCCGTGGGATAGTCTATTCCCCGAATTACCAAGATTCCAAAAAGCTCTCGCTTTTGAAAGACCTGTTGGCCTTCAGGGAAGAATCCTTTCAGGACAGACTTTTGTCGGAACTTGCGAAATTGGAAAAGGGCGGAACCCCGTTGAGGGATAGGATGATCTTCGACCAGCTTGGCAAAGGATATAGAAAAATATATAATCGGGTCGGCGGAATACTCAGAGTACTCGAATTCAATCCGGAAACGTCGGACGAGGGCATAATGCGTACAATTGCCTATTTCAGATCGGAAGGCGGAAAAAATGGTAAACCGGCGCCTACTTCCTTCTTGGCCGAAAAGGACCATAAATGGGTGTTGAACGATAACGGGTCAATCGACCAACGTCTGTACAATGTGTTACTTTTCCGTGAAACGGTACAACATATCAAGGCTGGTTCCCTGAACCTGAAGTTCTCGGACAAGTATAGGTCGATAGACGAATACCTGATTTCAAAAGAGCGCTGGGAAACGGACAGGGACAAACTTTTGGAACGTTCGAATATTTCCTCCTTTAATCGGTTCGAGGATTTTCTTTTAGGTATTAAAAAAGAACTTGACGAACGTTTCAGGGAAACCAACGAGCAAGTCAAGGATAACGGATAGCTAAAATTTACAAGGGACGGAAAACCTAGGGTCGATACCCCCACTCTCGAAACGGGTAATGCGGAAGGTCTGTTGCACATTCTTGGCGACGATGGATTTCTGCCGTTGATAGACCTGTTATCCGATGTTGGGCAATGCACAGGGTTAACATCCAATTTTACGCACTATAACCGTAAAAGTTCCAATAAGGTACCTCCCGATGACATTGTTCTTGCAGGGCTCATGGCCCTAGGTTGTAATATCGGTATACGCAAGATGGGAAAGATATCGAAGGGAATCGGTGCGGCCAAATTGGATTATGCCATAAAATGGCACTTTGGAAAAGAGAATATCGATGAAGCGAACCGTCGTATCATCTCGGTTACCAACGAACTTTCGTTACCCCTTTTATTCCAAAAGAAAAAGGACTTGTTGCATACCTCCAGCGATGGGCAAAAGTTCAATGTGATGGTACCTTCACTAAATGCGGCATACTCCTATAAATACTTCAGATTCGGGAAGGGCGTATCGGCATATAGTTTTATCGACGAAAAAAGCAGACTATTTTACAGTACGGTCATAAGTGCTTCAGAAAGGGAGGCTGGCTACGTTCTAAACGGTCTGATGCACAACGAGGACGTCGAGAGCGATATCCATTCGACCGATACACACGGTTATAGTGAAATCGTTTTTGGTATTTATAATGCCCTTGGTATATTCTTCGCGCCAAGGATAAAGAACTATAAAAACCAATTGCTCTACACTTTTAAAGCCAATCCCAGAAAAATCTACGAGGCTTTGGATTATAGGATATTGCCTTCAAAAAGTCTTTACATAGACGAAACGATTCTGGCCGAGCAATGGGAAAACATTCTAAGGCTGGTGTGTTCCATAAAGCTTAAGGAGGTCAAGGCCTCGGAAGTCCTCCGTAGGCTCAGTTCATATTCGAAACAACATCCTTTGCACAGGTCCCTGAAGAATCTGGGCAGAATATTCAAGACGATTTTTCTTCTTAGGTATATCAACGAAATGCCTTTACGCCAAGGCATACAAAAGCAGTTGAACCGTATCGAACAATCCCACCAGTTTGCCAATGCGGTGTACTTCGGAAAGAACCAAGAACTCAATTATAGCACTAAATCGGAACAGGAAATTGCCGTTTCATGTCGGCATTTGATACAAAATGCCATAGTATTATGGAACTACCTGACAATATCACAAAAGTTATCGGTATTAAAAGACGAAAAAGAGTACGATAAACTATTGAATTCGATAAAGAGTAGTTCGATAATGACCTGGCAACATATCAATATGCTCGGAGAATATGATTTTTTGGCACATAAGGGCAAATCCTCGTTTGATCTGGAAAAATTAAAGGAAGTGAAAATAAGGCTGGAATAGTTGAACGGAACATTTTGTCCTATTTTTGGCATAGAGCCAATCATAAAAATTGAACCTATAAATTGATGGTAGTACTGTTAAAATACAGAGATAAACATCATTTTATTAATTTTAACAAGTGCTAACAAAGCGCGTAAGTTTTTACAACATATTGATAGTCAGTTACTTTAAAGCCCGAAAAATGTAATAAATGAGTTCTGTCGGATAAACAACATTTTTTACTCGATGAAGTGCAATTTTATTTTGAAATCAAGAGAAGTATAATTTTTTTGTCTTAAATTTAGGGTAGAACAAGCTATTAAAATGAAAAAACTAACCATTTTTTGTGGTTTTTTGCT
>Ga0209295_1000497_pt1 | contig 18785 bp, 15 predicted proteins | sample Porto_5metaG_FD_187428 | JGI IMG/M metagenome (GOLD analysis project Ga0209295, IMG submission 187428) | Marine algal microbial communities from Porto, Portugal - Porto_5 metaG (SPAdes) (version 2) | ecosystem: Host-associated > Algae > Red algae > Unclassified | place: Portugal: Porto... | reverse complement strand
CCTTCTAAAAAACACAAAAAATAGTTCCGTAGCTATGGCTATGCAACAATTTTTTGAATTCTTTAGAAGAAAAAATTACGGCGCATTATGGAACAATTTATTTAATTTCTTTCACTTACGTAGCTCGACTATGTGCGTCAAATTTAGCCAAACATATAAAAAAAATAACTTCTTCATTTGGGGTAGATTATTTTCTTTCACTAATTTACCAATTTACCAATCAACTAAAATACAATCATGTTCAATTCTGTCATAGAAGATATTAAACGGGAATTTCAATACGGCAATGTGTTGACACGGCTCATTATTTTCAACCTCGCTATATTTGTTGTGGTCAGAATAGTGGCATTGATTTTCTTTCTGGTACTAGGACCCGGAGGTTCAGACCAATTTATCAGCCAAGTGTTGCACCCTTGGCTTTGTGCTTCGTATGCGTGGCAGCACATCTTGCTAAAGCCCTGGACGATGTTTTCCTATATGTTTTTGCATTTTGACCTGATGCACGTCGCGTTCAATATGCTGTTTTTGTATTGGTTTGGACGAATTTTGAGGGACTTTGCCGGCAATGACAGGATATTTGCGATTTATATATTTGGTGGATTAGTGGGTTGGTTAGTATATGTAATTTCGGGTCAATTTATGCCGGGCATTGGTCAATATGCACTGGGAGCTTCGGCGGGCGTTACGGCGGTCACTTTGGCAGCAGCAACACTTGCGCCCAACTACTCCATGCACTTATTATTCATTGGTCCTGTCAAATTAAAATACATTGCATTCGCGCTCGTTTTGATGGATTTAATCCTCATGCCAAATGGCAATACAGGCGGACGCCTTGCCCATCTTGGCGGCGCATTTATGGGTTGGTTTTTCGTGTACCAATTGCGCGAAAAAGGCAATGACCTTTCCATTCCTTTCAACAATGTAGTAGAAAAAATAGTAGGTTTCGGCGGACGTATAAAAGATTTTTTTACTGGAAAAAGAAAACCGCGCGTCGTCTATAAAAACACGACAGGCAAACGCACCAAAGGCAATTCAAAAAGCAATCTCCACATTGTACCTGACCAAACTGAAATCGACGCGATACTCGATAAAATTAAACGTAGCGGCTACGACAGCCTCAATAAAGAAGAATTAGACATCCTTTCACGCGCCTCTAGAGATTAACTATGTGCTGATGTGCTGAAGTATCGACGTATTGAGGTGTTTTGTTTTCGCATAGCGAAAACCTAATAACGCATGATACGTCAACACATCATACATCAGCACGTCAGCACACAAAAATGATAAAACTACTTGCTAAATTCATCATCTGGTTCGGACGTTGGGATATTGACAACAAAATGAAGGAGATGATACCCGAAAAATCCATCATGATAGCTGTGCCACATACCTCCAATTGGGATTATCCCTATGCACGGGCGATCTTTTACATGCTAGGCATTCCGCTCAAATTTACCATCAAACATACATACACGAAAGGCTTGTGGGGTTTGTTTTTCAGACCGATGGGTGCGATAGGCATTGACCGCCGACCAAAGGGCAATACCGGACGCAAAATCAGCTACACTGAAGCTATGACAAATATCCTCAAAGAATATGAGGGGCAAATTTGTGTTGCCGTGACGCCCGAAGGCACACGCAAGCGTGTAGAAAAATGGAAAACCGGATTTTATTATGCGGCAAAAGGGGCAGGCGTACCGATTCTTTTGGGTTATATGGATTACACGACACGCAAAGCCGGCATAGGAAAAATCATTTACCCATCAGACGATATGGACGCCGACATGCGCGAAATCATGGAGTTCTACAAAGATTTTGATGGCAAACATCCCGAACTATGCGTGATGGATAAAAGGTGGTTTGGACGAGTTGATGAGTTGACGGGTTGATGAGTTGACGTTTTTTGCTTCGCAAAAAAGTATTCATCAACTCGTCAACTCAACAATTCGTCAATTCAAAGTCCCATCGCCGCGCAATATTCTGAAACGTTTGCGAGCTTCTACGGAGAAAGTGCTGCCAGAGTATTCCATCAATATTTTTTGATAGAGTGCTTTAGCTTTTTCCTTATCATCGAGGTGGGTTTCGTAAAGTTGGGCGAGGTCGAAAGTGGCATTATCGCCTCTGATTTCTTCGGCGTGATTATCTACGATAAATTGAAGCATTTCGGCGGCTTTTTCGTAGTCGCGCTGCTTGGCATATATTTTTGATTTGGCGTAATAAACATCGTCTTTCAAGCCGTGTCCCGGGAAAATAATTTCGATAGAATCCAATACTACAAAGGCTTCATCAAACCTATTTTGGAAAGATAACAACTCTGCCCCGGCGTACATTTCCATCGGGACAGCCGTAGTATCCAACGAGTAATGATCCATGATAAAGACCGACAAATCAATCGCATCATTGGAAATTAACTCCGAAGTAGAGGCTTTCAGCACATCGAGTTGCGCTTGCGCCCATTCAAAATCACCTTTAAAATAAGAGAGTTTTGCATTGCGAAAACGGGCGACTTCGCCAAGTATATCGTCTTTAAATTCCTTATCAACTTGCGAATACAATAAGGATGATTCCCACAACTCTTCTTTTATCAAATAATAATCGCCCAAATCCAATTTGGCGAGTGCCTGCGTGTGCCTATCAACATCCGGATAATCAATCGCTTCATCAAGCAATTCGATGGCTTTATCAATATCATTCAAATAAAAAGCATGGAGTTGAGAAAGTTCGCGAATCATACCTGCGGTCGTTTTATTGCGTCCAAATTCCTGCAAAAAGGTCTGATATTCGTTTTCTAATGCCAATAAATCTTCATCTGTATACTGATAACCATCAGTGAGTTGGGTGCGGCGAGTGTTGAGGGTTTCGCGTTTGGCTTTGAGATAGTAGGGAGAGGTCGTGCCTTTTATTTCGGTGATATAATTGAAGGCAGTAATCGCTGCGTCGTAATCTTTTTCGTTTTTGGCGGATGTAGCAAGTTTGAAAACGCGTCCACCATCTTCCTTGAGGCGTTTGTCGAGGGCTTTTGCTTGTCGCAATGCACCCTTGAAATCTTTTTGCTGGAGAAAAACCCACTGCAATAATTCAGGGTAAATCGTTATGTCCGGCTTATCTTGAATGCGTTCGTAGAGCTGTTTTTTTACTTCGCCAAAATCCTCATCACTTAGGTATCGCTGAAGATAAGTTTGTACGATAGAAAGTCGATTGGTAGAATATTCGAGACTATATAAATAGTTCTCTATCATCTTATTAAGTTCGCCTGTACGTCGATATACATCGCCTATCTGATAGGAAAAGACGTAAGGTTTGTCCAACATTTCATTGCCCCTATCATAAGTAGCAATAGCGAGTTCGTACTTGCCGAGTGCCGTGAATTTACGTGCCAATTGGTCGATTTTTCCTTGGTTGGGGGACAGCAATTTGATGGCTTTGGCGTATTGCTTATCGGCTTCATCGGCTTTTTCTTGTAATTCCATCAGGTTGCCATATTCGAGGTATAACTCACTATTTTTGGGTTGGCTTTTGAGTTGGGTCTTCAGCACGCTTTCTGCTTTGTCGTACTCCTCCATTTCCGTGAGGCAACTCATATACTTGGAAAAATAGTAGCTATTCATCGGTGAAGAAGCGATGAGTTTTTCATACAAACTCGCTGCTTTTTCAAACTCGCCGTTTTTGAAATATTCTTGTGCGAGTTGGATATTGGGCGCGACTTGTACGCTTTTACTGCTTCTATTGTTTTTTTTACCTCTCGGTTGGGCAAAACTCAATGAAAAAGTTCCAATAAGTAACGCAAGTATAAAGATAATATGTTTCATTACTAATTATTTGCTTAGTATATTAGACTTTATTTAGAAAAATTTTGTATGCAGCTAACTTTGTCTTTTTCCGATACTCTTCCCCTATTTTTCGCCCCGTACCGTAGGGTATGCAGCTCAAAATGAGGCTCGATTATCGAAAAAATACAAAAGTTCCATGCATACAAAATATTCCTAAATAAAGTCTATTCAGTATATAAAATCTACAGAATTTATAGAGCTTATGAAATCCACAATTCGTTACACAAACCGCAAACCAAATAAACTCTATAAATCCAATAAACTATCTACTCTATCTCAAAGGAGACCTTTAAGTTAACGCGATATGCCGTTACCTTGTTGTTTTTCACAACAGCACTTTGACTCTGTACGTATGCAGAACGGATACCTTTAATGCTTTTAGACGCTTTCTTGATAGCGTTAGCGGTTGCATCTTCCCAGCTTTTTGGGGAATCAGACATGACTTCGATGACTTTAATAACTGCCATAATATTTTATTTTATTAATTAAAAAAAAAACCATTTTATGAAAAATGGCCTATTAGGAACGCGAAATAAATAAATTTGCTTTCTTGACTTGTTATTTTTCTTTCACTTACCTAATTTGAAATGATGATTTATCTTGTAATACAACATCAAATTACTAAAAATTCAGTAACTTTCGTTATATTTACAGTTATAATTTTAGATGAGGTTTATAGGATATTTTACTTTTTGCAAAGAACCATAAAATACTACCTTATTCAAAATAAGTTAATGTTTAAATACAAATTTAAGTTTAATTTAACTTATTAAGTAGTGAGACAAAAATAGGCTTACAATTTTGACGTGGTTATTTTTTCGATAGTTTTTCTTACAAAAACCGCGCATAGCCTACGCTACGTAAGGATTTTTGTAAGTAAAAATAGCGGAAAAAGAAGCCGTCAAAAAGTAAGGATATTTTTGTCTCACTACTTAATTTAGATTTATTGAACAAATATATAAAATAACAGACTATTATATTTTTTCGGAATTGACCATCAATTGGGCAAAATGTTATACGACCTTTTTAGAAGTCAAATATTGGTGGAATTTTTCAATAAATATACGCCAAATAAGCCTCGAAAGTAATTAGTGAAAGAAATTAAATAAGATGTCCCATAATGCGAAGTATTTTTTTTGTCTAAGGATTTTTTGAAAGCCGCACATAGCCTTAGCTACAGCCTGTCCCGAACCCCGATTCGGGATAAGGATTTCAAAGGATTCTTAGACGGAAAAAAGACGAGTATAATGGCACATGTTATTTAATTTCTTTCACTTAGTACACTGTTTCACAAATTTATTTACTTTTTTGAGTATTTCTTTTAAAATGACTCTTCACCAAAAAATCCTTAAATACAGTGAGTATTCGCGTCATTTTTGATTCGATTCATTTCAAAATAAACGTCAAAAAATGTAAATAAATTTATAAAACAGTGTACTTAGTATCAGGAACATGTTTAAATTTTTCTGATTAAAAAGATGCAACCTGATAAAGAATCAAGCTAGATAATCTGACAATTTAACGATCGGACAATAAATTTTCAATTTAAATTTACATAAAAATTAAACAAATAAAAAGTTATGGCATTAATGGATATGCTCACCCAAACGCTGGGTACAGGCGCTGTGAATCACATGGCAAAAAAAATGGGAATCAATAGTAACTTGACTCGTGCGGCGATTAGTCTTGCTGTGCCGATGCTCATTAAATCTTTAGCAAAAAATGCTTCGAACAAAAAAGGTGCGAAATCGCTCAATAAGGCATTGGAGCGAGACCACGACGGTAGTTTATTAGATAACTTGACGGACTTCCTTGACGGCAATCAAAGACAACAAAAAAAAGCAACGGACGGTGCAGGTATTTTGCGTCATCTATTGGGCGATAAAAGAAGCAATGTAGAGCAAGTCATCAGTCGTGATACCGGCTTGGATAGCAATACGACTAGTGGTTTGTTAGAAACACTTGCGCCTATCATTTTGGGGCAATTGGGCAAGCAAAAACGCGAACAAAACCTTGATGATTTCGATGTTGCGATGTTGCTTAAAGACGAAGAGCGTCGCGTAGAAGTCGAACAAACGCCTGAACAACGTGGCTTCGTCGCCAACCTACTCGATAAAGATGGCGATGGCAAAATCGACTCAGATTTTGCACAAAAAGGTATAGGTATGTTGAGTAACTTGTTTGGTGGGAAATAATTAGTCTCACTACTTATGGTAGATAGTCCATAGTAAGTGAAAGAAATTAAATAAGATGTCCCATAACGCGAAGTATTTTTTTAGTGTCAGGAATTAAATAAATGTACATTCTTCGCGTTGTTATTTTTTCTTTAGACGAACCAAATTTGACGCGAATACTCACTGTATTTAAGGAAAATTTGGTGAAGTATAAAGGAAAAGAACAAGTCGAGAATATACATTTATTTTGGTTCTTTGACAAATCCTGTGATTGTTCGTTTTTCTGCCTCGCGATTATTCGTCCCTTGCGTAAGGGATAGTAGGTGTTGTTTGAACGTAACGTAGCGATAGTGGAGTGGAGAGAGTGCCGGATAGCCCGACCCCCGACTGATAAGGAGGGGGATACGCCCAAATTTTCATTCACTTCACTGGATTTGTCAAAGAACCTTTATTTTCTTCCTCTTCCCTAAGATAGAAAGCCGTTCCTATAGGATGGCTTTTTCATTGTCTGTACCGATGACTTCAGCCGTCGCCGTATCACGCTTGTGACGGCTAAAGTCGTCAGTGAAAGAAATTAAATAAATTGTTTCATAATGGTGCAAGTTATTTATTTTCTTTCACTCAGTACATATTTTACTGAAAACCAAGTCTTTCTGCCCGTTTCACGTACTCTTCCAAGACTAAGATGCGAACGTACTTTTCTCGTCGACAGACATCATCGGCATCCTTTTCGTCACTTACTTTTGTTTTGCATTCTTTGCGTTTGTTATTTGGCAATTTGCAGAGGCAATTTCCGAATTTGCGTTTTGAGCAAGCGCATTTCACGCCGCCGCTATCTACGATACGGATTTTTTCGGCAATTACAACGCCTTCACGCAGGTACTCCACCACACTCGCTACGGGCGTGAGGTGCATTCGCGTAGAATCTTCCAAATAACCAGAAACGATGTACGTTCCTTTTTTGGCTTCGTCGTATTCCAACCACACGCCTTCCTCACAGGAGGTACTCATCGTGAGAACGGAAAAGGTCAAAACACTTGCAATTAATATTAATAAACGATTCATTTTTTATTATTGATAGGGCAAACGAAAAGTCGTTTTTGGGATGTATAATATGCTGATTTTTAGATTTTCTAAAAATCTACTCGGCGGACATTTTTTTAGTGTCAGGCGAATTAAATTGCAAATTTTAATTTCAATTTTTCCATGCAAATTTAAAATTTTTAATTGTATAATAATTTGATATTAAATAGATTACAGCCTTTTCGGCGTACATCTTCAAGATGTCCGCCGACTAATGCGAAATTTATATTACAAAAACGACTTTTTGTTCCCCCTGTTATTGATGAGTTGTTGAGTTAATGAGTTGTCGATGGGGCGTCAATTCGACAACACATCAACTCGACAATTCATCAGGCAATCATTTCCTTTTCCTCTTCGTATAAAGGAAAATCAGCCATGAAAGTATTGATTTCTTGTTTAATATTTTGAATAAGTGTATCATTTTCGGGGTCAGAAAGAATGGTGTCAATCCAATCAACGACTTTGAGACAATCTGCCACATCGAAGCCCCGTGTTGTGATAGCTGCCGAGCCGATACGAATGCCCGATGTCACCATTGGCGATTCGGTATCAAAGGGAACCATGTTTTTATTGATGGTAATATCAGCTTTGACGAGCGTATTTTCGGCGAGTTTTCCGGTGACACCTTTTGAGCGCAAATCAATGAGCATCATGTGATTATCCGTACCACCGGAAATAACTTTATAGCCTTTTTCGACAAATGCCGCCGCCATTGCTCTTGCATTGGCGATGACTTGCTCGCTGTAAGTTTTAAATTCGGGTTGGAGTGCCTCGTAGAATCCCACCGCTTTTGCTGCGATAACATGTTCCAAAGGACCGCCCTGCGTGCCGGGGAAAACACCGCTATTGAGTATGCCCGCCATTTTGCGAACCGTTCCCTTTTTGGTCGTCAAACCCCAGGGGTTTTCAAAATTTTCGCCCATCAAAATCAAACCACCACGAGGACCGCGCAAGGTTTTGTGTGTCGTTGTGGTCACGATATGACAATGCGGCATCGGGTCATTCAACAAGCCTTTAGCAATCAAACCCGCCGGATGCGAAATATCGCCCAAAAGCAATGCGCCGACTTTGTCCGCGATTTCACGAAAACGCTTATAATCCCAATCTCGTGAGTAAGCAGATGCACCACAAATGATAAGTTTCGGCTGTTCGCGCAAAGCGATTTCCTCCACTTTATCCATATCAATCAAGCCGGTATCTTCTTCTACACCGTAAAAGGTTGGGCTAAAAACTTTACCCGAAAAATTGACTGACGAACCATGTGATAGATGCCCGCCGTGCGACAAATCAAAGCCCAAAGTCTTATCACCGGGTTTGAGTACTGCCAAGAAAACCGCTGCGTTTGCCTGTGCACCGGAGTGCGGCTGCACATTGGCATAAGCAGCACCAAACAATTCTTTTGCACGGTCAATGGCGAGTTGTTCGATTTTATCGACGACCTCGCAACCACCATAATAGCGTCTACCCGGATAGCCTTCGGCATATTTATTGGTCGGGCAGGTGCCCATTGTTTTCATGACTTCGTAACTCGTAAAGTTCTCAGAAGCAATGAGTTCGATGCCCTCACGCTGGCGTTCCAATTCTTGGCGGACTAAAGCGTGCAACTGTGTATCTTTCTGCATAATTATAATTAACGAATGAATGAATTTTGAAAAGGTGAATGAGTGAATTTTGAATGAATGAATCACTCTTTATCAATTTTTAATTTAAAAGGGCTGTTTGACGCTGAATTATTCTAAATCTAATGTTTTACAAAGGTAAAAATAACAAGCTCGAAATTCCAACAAAATATCGCGTAAAACACGTTTGAGTTGGAATTTGGTGCTTGTTATTTGGAATTTTCCAAATATCACCTTCTTTGTCTTTTATAATTTGTCTTTTTGACTTGCGTACTTTTCGCTTTATATTCTTTTTGTGACGAATTATAAATCAAAAAAATCGCAGGTCGTTTGTGCAAATCTGGCGGTGGATTTTCTCGCCACTCTTGGATGGTTTTGCTACTGATGAATTGTGTGGGCAGCGTCAAATCGGCTGCAATACAAAAACGAGTATAAGGACTCAAATGTTTTATGGCATCCTCAATTAGGTGATTATTGCGATAGGGTGTTTCGATAAATATACGGGTTTGGTTATGTGCAATCGACTGATTTTCTTCGCGCCTGAGTGCTTTGACGCGGGCTTCGGGCTTGGAGGGCAAATAACCTGTAAAGGCAAATTGTTGTCCGTTCATTCCGGCAGCCATCAGTGCGAGTAGTATCGACGACGGACCAACAAAGGGAACCACCTCGACCCCCATTTCATGTGCCATCGCGACGATTTTCGCGCCAGGGTCTGCCACACCCGGACAACCCGCTTCGGAGAGCAAACCGATATTTTTTCCTTCAAAAATATTATCTAAAAAGGTTTCGCGTTCGTCTTTTTCGGTGTGTTTATTCAACTCATAAAAAATCATTTTCCCAAAAGGAACGGGCGTAGCAATTTCCTTCAAAAACCGCCTTGCCGTCTTTGCTCGCTCGGCGATGAAGGTATCCAAAGTATGCACTACATCAATGGCATATTGCGGCAATCCGATAGCCGCCCCTTCTCCCATCGAACTTGGTATGAGATATAATTTTCCCTGTTCATTCATAGCGCAAATATACGGAGGATGGAACGCGGATTTAGCGGATTTGACAGATTTACGCGGATTTTTTTTGAAATTTAAAATGTAAAATAATAAATTTAAAATGTAAAAGTGTCGATAGTACCCCGTCATTCGTCGGGGTGGGCGTGCATTAATACTGTTTTTTTTATTTTATAATAAATTAAAAATCAAATAAATGCAAAGAGAATACGCTGGTCTCGCGTCCTACTCCCGATAACTATCGAGATCATATTTTACATTTATTATTTTACATTTTACGTTTTACATCTCAATTGTCCTACTCTCGTTTGTTGTCTCTTGTCTAAAGTCTAATATCTTTGCGGTATGCAAAAATCATTATTTATCGCCTTGGAGGGCTTAGATGGTTCGGGGAAAACGACGGCTGCCGAGCGTATGATTCCTTTGTTGGAAAGTGAATTTGGGGTGCAGGTCACATTCACACGCGAACCAAATCGCAACTACTGTGGCGGCGATTATATTCGAGATGTTTTGGAGAAAAAAATCGCGGTGTTTCATCCGCGTGTGTTGCCGCTTTCGTTTGCTGCCAATCGGCTCGACCATTGCACCCGCCTCATCAATCCACTACTCGCCGAAGCGAGAAATATCGTAATTTCTGACCGGTATTATTTGTCGTCATTGGTGTATCAAAGTAGTGCAGATTTTCCGTTTGAATCGGTGATGATGTTGAATGAAAAAGCCATTCGACCAGATGTGATTTTCTTTTTGAATATTCGTAGCGAAGTCGGTTATGTGCGTATGGGGACACGTGACCAAGCCGAAGAATTGTTTGAAAGCCGACTGGAAGAACATCGCGCAAAATATTTGAAAGCGATTGATTTTTTGCGAACTAAAACAGGCGATAATATTGTTATGATTGATGCAAACGGAACGGTAGAACAAACGGTGGAACAGATGATGGCGGTGATTGGTAAATTGGTTGATCAGTTGACTGGTTGATTAGGTAATTAGGTGGTCGAAATTACCACGAAACAACAACAACACCACGAAACAACAACACAACACCACCACCACACCACAACAACACAAACTCATGACAATACAAGATTTAAAAGACCAAAACCTTATTATTTTGGAATGTATATCGGGCAGTCGGGCGTATGGATTGGATACGCCGCAGTCGGATACGGATATTCGAGGGGTATTTATATTGCCGCAAGAGCAGATTTATGGTTTGGGTTCTATCGAACAAATTGCCGATAAAAAGAACGATATTGTGTATTACGAGTTGGGGCGATTCATTCATTTACTCGTAAAAAACAACCCGAATATTTTGGAATTGCTGGCAACGCCTGAAGATAAAATTTTGGTGAAACATCCTGTTTTTGACCGTCTTTCGCCCGAAATATTTCTCTCCAAACAATGTCGGAATACCTTTGGCGGTTATGCGCTTGCGCAAATCAATAAAGCGCAGGGTTTGAATAAAAAAATCGTCAATCCCGTTGGTGAACGCCGTAAATCTATCCTCGAATTTTGTTATATACAACATGGTCAGGGGGCATTGCCGCTGATGAAATGGTTGGATTTACGCGGCTATCGTCAAGAGGATTGTGGCTTGGTCAATATTCCGCATTTTAAGGACACTTACGCCTTGTTTCACAGTACGGATGCGGCGGTAAAATATCGCGGTATCGCCCGTAAAGACGAATCTACAAAGGTCGTTTTGAGTAGCGTGCCAAAGGAGGAACAACCCGTCGCAACGATGCACTTCAATGAGGATGGCTACGTCAAATATTGCAAGGATTATCGCGATTATTGGGAGTGGGTCGAAAAGCGCAGCGATGCCCGATACGCCACCAATATCGAACATGGCAAAAATTATGATTCAAAAAACCTAATGCACACTTTCCGCCTTTTAGATATGGCAGAGGAAATTCTCGCAGAGGGCAAAATCATCGTGCGCCGACCCAATCGCGAGGAGTTGCTCTCCATCCGACGCGGCGAACACGATTATAAAGACCTCATCGCCCGTGCAGAAGCGAAAATGGAGGACGTAGAATTGGCATGGGAAAATAGCACGTTGCAAGAAAAAGCTAATCGCGAGGAAGCGAATCGGATTTTGGTGGAAATGCGGCGGGCGTTTTACGGTGACTAAGGCTATGTCAATTAAATAATGACATTTGCCCTTTCTCTTTTAACCTCCATGTATTTTCGTCGCGCTTTTCGGCAATCCTTTCAAGCACTTTGAGAATGGTCTGATTTTCTGGTGTGATACCGTTTTTGAGCAGTGGCATGACGTGTAAAATCACCTCATCTGTAGTTGCGTATTCTTTGTGTTGCTCTCTTCTTCGCAAATAAGAAATTAAAAAATATCTAATTCGTAAGTCAAGTGGAATAGTGGTTTTAAATTTTTTATTCGGACGAATATGAAAGGTTTCAGTGGCTTCATCATAATTAAAATGTTCCATTAAAACTGGTGTCAAATCCTTATATTCTTTACTCAATATGTCCAAAAAACCAAACTCTAAACCCTTCATTATCAATTCATCATTAATTTGCTCCAAGAAAGCCCCGTCATTCTCTGCAATCACGGATTCGATAGTTTCAATAATCAAATCGTAAATATCTGCCCCCAATCTGACCTTCTGAATAGCTTGCGGTGTTTTTACTTTTTTGAAATTAATTATCAATTGCCCCGACAACACAGAGAAAGGGTTTTGACGTTTTTTAAAACTCCTCTGTCCGTTGCTTTGCTTTACTGCGCCCTTGTATTCGAAGCCCGCTTTTTCTGCCGTATCTACTATCAAATGCCAATATTTAGGGTCTTTGTGGGCAAAAACAAAACTCATCCAGCGATTATACTTTAATACGCGGTACATTTCCTGAATGGATTTTGCCAATAAATCACTATACTCATCCGATGTCTTATTCAGCGAACCGCCCTCTATAGCTTCTCGTTCATAGTCTTCGTCGGTTACTTCCAAATCCAACCATGAGTTCCACATCGTAGAGAGGTCGAGATAGGCAATTTTACTACCGTAAGGCGGGTCGGTATAGATATAATCAATGCTATCGCCTGCTACTTCCGCCAAATTGGTCGCATCTCCTTGAATAATTGTGGCAGTGGCTATTGTTTTTTTTGTGATAAACGGCGCGATGTCTTTCTTGGCAGCCGTAATTTTTTTCAATCTGGATCTGAAATATTTTTTGATGTCGATAAATGCAGGCTCTTTCGCAATCCGATAGCGATAATACGCAAAAACACTGCTGTTACCGCGTCCGGCACTTCTGCCTTTTGAAGCGTGATAAGTCAAATTCACTTTATTGAGCAAACCCGAAAACATTAAAAGCAAGGTATTGCGAATGACGGTATCACTTTCTTTGAGAATACAATATTTCAACAAGGATAATTCCGCCAATTGCTTATCCGAAAATAATTCTTCCACAAATTCTACATCCGAACCTTTCGGCAACCTGACGCCCTTTGGGTAAGGGTATTTTTTCAAGGCTTGCTGAATTTCTTTTTTATTTTCCGGATAATTTTTTTCAAATAAATCAAGCACCCGTTCAAATGCCTGATTCAATTCATCAATATTAATCGGCGTGATCAAATTTTCTACAATAAACTTCGATAAAGGGTTCAGGTCAATGTGTATCGCCTTACGCCCCAATATCAAAGCTTCAACAAGCGTAACGCCCGTACCACCAAAGGAATCCAACACCGTATCGCCGGGTTTTGAGAAATTTTTGACGTAATGTTGCACTACGTTCCAAGCCTGTTTCGTGAAATATCCATGTACGCCAAAGTGCCGCTTTGCTGCCTGTTTTCTAACCACCATCGGCTTAGGTAATTGCAAATTATCATAATCAAAAACAGCTTTTTGGTAAGACGGTGCGGTGTCATTTAATATAGAAGTTTGTACAAAAATATCCGGTGACAAAAAGGCTTCTATCTGTTCCCAATGCTGCCCGATTTCTTCCAAATGAAAATATAATGAAGGCGTTTTCTCATCAATTTTTTGCAACAAAAACTCTCTGCCATTACACAGTGCGTAATATTTCACTCTGATTTCAGGATGAATCGCATAAAAATACACTTGTTCGAGGTGTTCGCCCGATTTAATGTCCTCATTTGGGGCTTTGGCATCCAAAACCCAAGCATATTCACCATTCACTTCAAACAAATAATCGGGAACACTTCGTATATTTCTTTTACCGGAACCAATTTTTACAAGAGGATGTGAAATAGATTTGCTGCGAATAATTTTATTCCGCCCGAAAGGTTTGTAAGTCAATGTTTTAAGTAAAGGTAATATCAATTCTTCCCTTACCGAATCCTCTTTGAAATCAGGGTTTTCAAGCACACTGAAATCAAAATCGGAATATAAATCGGTCATATAGATTGCATATCTTAGTTAAAAAAATGTAAAAGAGAATCCTTTACTATGCTTTGGTGTTATATTTGAAATTGATTGCAAAAATACAAAATCATATGGGGTGAAAAAATTAATTTGAGTATCACCTTCCATTTTAAACAAAATTCCAGCGTACTCTCAACATCAAATTCACATGAAAATCATCAAATACACCTTTTTCCTCGCCCTACTATTCATTCAAATACAAGCCCAAGCTGCCGAAGTCACCTTTAATGTGACGATTCAAAATCCGACCTCGACCAGTCTTTCCTTGAGCATCGTGGATGATGTATTGTCGGGCGAAGAACGCGGCTACATGTTCAACCTCCGCAATGGCAATCAGACCAGTTTTATCCTCAATATCGACAAGGAAGAAGTGCTGACTTTTCGCTACGAAGCTGCCATTTTTCGCATCATCGTGCGCCCTAGCGATGCGCCTGTGATAAGCTTCGACGCTTACGATGTACTCGGCACACTTTCCGCGACAGGCGCAGCCAGCAATCGCGCCTTCCTCGAACTCCAAAGGCGCTACCCGACAGGCTTTCCCAATACGACTTATTCCAACTCGTATTTACCTTTAAATTTGGATGAAACACTAACGCAACAAGCTGAATATCAAGCCCAAAACGACTACTATGCCATGCTCGACCAACGCCAAAATGACCAACTAAAAATAGCCACAGATAGCCGTTTTTTACAAAATAAAATCAACTACGAAAACGCGACATATAAGTTGATTTATTTATTGGCAAATAAATTTCAATACACGCCCAAAGCCGCCAAAAAAGAGGCACGTAGCATCGTTTCTCAGCTCAATTTGAATGATAAATCGCTACTCAAATACGCTTTTTACACCGATGCTTTGACTGCCTTTACTTACGTTAATCACTTGTCAGTTAGCCCCAATCCCGAAGGTGAAGAATTTGAATATTACGAAGCCATTAATAATAATTTGACGGGAAAAGTTCGTGTATTTATATTGAGCAAACTCTTTTATAATGCCTTTCGATACGGACAAATCGAGATTATTTCACGTCATTATTCGACATTTAAAAAAGAAAATCCTTATCCTGAATACACTTCCAAATTAGATGCCCTTTTCGGCGAACGCATACAGTTTGATGAAGACGGTTTCGCGCCTGATTTCACGCTGCCCGATGAAAACGGACGCACGGTTTCCCTGACTGATTATAAGGGAAAAGTCATCTATCTCAGCTTCTGGGCGACTTGGTGCAAGCCCTGTTTGAGTGGCTTCAAAAAATCCGAATCTATACGAAAAGAACTTGCTGATATGGGCGTTATTCTCATCAATGTTTCGGTAGACCGCGACCCAAATGTATGGAAAGCAACCATGGCGCGAGTCCCCATGCCGGGCATCAATCTTCTGAGCCAAGACAGCGCGATTCTCAACACTTACGACGCAGGTTCGCTGCCTGTTTATAATATCATTGATAAAAACGGTAACTTTGCCTATCTCTCCGAAGGCTTCCGCGATATAAAAGCCGAATTTCAGAGTTTGATGGAGAAATGATTTGACTATGGATATTAATTAGTCGAAAAAAAATAATGAACCACTAAGCGCACTAAGGACACAAAAATCGAACAGACGCAGAGTACACAAAGTCACCCTAAGTAATTGATAATAAATTGTTTAGATAGCCTTGGTTTTCTTTCACGTCAATTCGACTTTTGTGTCCTTAGTGCGCTTAGTGGTGAAAATAAAAAATAACTCAATGCTCACAGATACACACGCACACTTATACGCCAAGCAATTTGACAACGACCGCGAGGCGATGCTACAACACGCTAACAAACAAGGAATTACCCGATTCTATTTGCCCAATATAGACCGTGCTTCGATAGATGGAATGCTCCAACTCGAAGCCGCCCACCCCGACCAATGTTTTGCCATGATGGGCATACATCCCTGCTCCATTAAGGCAGACTATAAAGACGAACTCGCGGTGGCAGAAGACTGGCTTGGCAAACGTTCCTTTTGCGCCGTTGGCGAAATTGGAATTGATTTATATTGGGATAAAACATTTCTCGAAGAGCAAAAAAAAGCATTTATCGTACAACTAAATTGGGCGAAAGAACTCCGCGTACCCATCGTTATACATGCTCGCGATTCGCTCGACATGTTGATTGACTTGGTAAAACAAGAAAAAGACGAGCATTTGCAAGGCATTTTTCACTGCTTTGGCGGTACACTCAAACAGGCACAAGCCATCATGGATTTGGAATTTTACATGGGTTTGGGTGGCGTACTCACCTTCAAAAAAGCCAACCTCGGCGCAGTCATCAAAGACGTACCTATGAACTACCTCGTACTCGAAACCGACGCGCCTTACCTCGCCCCCGTACCGCATCGCGGCAAGCGCAACGAAAGTGCCTACATCCGCATCGTCGCCGAAAAACTCGCAGAAGTCAAAGACATTTCACTGGAAGAAGTCGCGGAAATTACCACGAAAAACGCCTTGAAGATTTTTGAATCGTAGCGCGACGCTTCCAGCTCGCGTTTTTTATATAAAGAACAAAGCTAATGCAGAAACGGGCTGGAAGCACCATTTTACGGGACGCGAACAGGAAATATCGCGCTACGATTCAAAAATCCTCCGCCCAATCTCGTGGCGTTTCAGGTTTATATTTCAGGCGGGTTTCGGCTTTACGTTTTTCGCGGTCGAGGATGATGCGAGCGAGTACCATATTGACGGGTTCGTCGTGTTCGTCGGAAAAAGCGTATCGCATGGCATCCTCATCTACATCCATCGTATAGAGAATTTGCATGAAATATTCCAAACGTTTTTCAATCAAATGCGCCACCACATCGCCGAGCAAATCGAGCAATGCTTCTTCAGATTGCGGTGGCGTTCGGACTTCCAATTGGAAGTCATCCACCACCTGTTGAGCCACCATTTTTATCGGAATATCCATCCAAAAAATTTAAGTTTAAGTGAAAGTCTAAGTTTAAAAGTAAAATTTGCTTTCAGCAAATTACGGTATTTATATTTCCATAAGTAGTGGGACAAAAATAGGCTTACAATTTTGACGTGGTTATTTTTTCGATATTTTTTCTTACAAAAACCGCACATAGCCTACGCTACGTAAGGATTTTTGTAGGGAAAAATAGCGGAAAAAGAAACCGTCAAAAAGTAAGGATATTTTTGTCTCACTACTTATCAACTAAAAACGTTACATTTACCTGTATTAATGCTATAATGCTTAAATGCTACAATGCGATAATATACATTTATTTTGTTCTTGATACTTAGTACACTGTTTTATAAATTTATTTACATTTTTTGACGTTTATTTTGAAATGAATCGAATCAAAAATGACGCGAATACTCACTGTATTTAAGGATTTTTTGGTGAAGAGTCATTTTAAAAGAAATACTCAAAAAAGTAAATAAATTTGTGAAACAGTGTACTTAGTATCAGGAACAAAATAAATTCAGATTTTGACTTGTTCTTTTCTCCTTTTTTTTCGTTATGAAGATCCTTGCGTAGCTTGACTATGCGCAGTTTTCATGCCTCGAAAAAGAGAAAAATAACGGCGCCAAAAAACTGAAGTTATTATTTACTCGTTACTAAGTGAAAGAATCAAAAAAGAAAAGGAGTAGTCGAATTTCGACTACTCCTTTTTATATTTATAATAACTTGTTTAGCTATTTTTTTAGTGTTAGGAAAGAGGAAAAAAATAATCTACCCGTCTGAATTGTTCTTTTTCTTATATGTTTCACTAAATCTTCCTTAGTGAAAGAAAATAAATAACTTGCCCCATTATGCTTGTTCTTTTCCCTTCTAAAAAACACAAAAAATAGTTCCGTAGCTATGGCTATGCAACGATTTTTTGAATTCTTTAGAAGAAAAAATTACGGCGCATTATGGAACAATTTATTTAATTTCTTTCACTTAGTAGTAAGTCAAACTAATTATGATAAGTTCATTTGGCGAAATTTGTCCGATTACTTTGTTGGAGAACATCCAGCGTAGCTACGGCTATGCTGAATAACCTCCGCCTCGTACTCGAAAAAATTTCACTCAAAGCAACATATCATAATTAGATTGACTTACTACTAAGTACACTGTTTCACAAATTTATTTACTTTTTTGAGTATTTCTTTTAAAATGACTCTTCACCAAAAAATCCTTAAATACAGTGAGTATTCGCGTCATTTTTGATTCGATTCATTTCAAAATAAACGTCAAAAAATGTAAATAAATTTATAAAACAGTGTACTAAGTAAAAGAAATTAAATAAATGGGTTCTTTGACAAATCCAGTGAAGTGAATGAAAATTTGGGCGTATCCCCCTCCTTATCAGTCGGGGGTCGGGCTATCCGGCACTCTCTCCACTCCGCTATCGCTACGTTACGTTCAAACAACACCTACTATCCCTTACGCAAGAGACGAACAATCGCGAGGCAGAAAAACGAACAATCACAGGATTTAGGGAAGAGGAAGAAAATAATCTACCCCAAATGAAGCCGTTATTTTTTTTATATGTTTGGCTAAGTGAAAGAAATTAAATAAATTGTTCCATAATGCGCTGTAATTTTTTTTTCTAAAGAATTCAAAAAATCGTTGCATAGCCATAGCTACGGAACTATTTTTTGTGTTTTTTAGAAGGGAAAAGAACAAGCATAATGGGGCAAGTTATTTATTTTCTTTCACTAAG
>Ga0209295_1000495_pt1 | contig 18808 bp, 17 predicted proteins | sample Porto_5metaG_FD_187428 | JGI IMG/M metagenome (GOLD analysis project Ga0209295, IMG submission 187428) | Marine algal microbial communities from Porto, Portugal - Porto_5 metaG (SPAdes) (version 2) | ecosystem: Host-associated > Algae > Red algae > Unclassified | place: Portugal: Porto... | reverse complement strand
TTTTTCAGGCATCCAATCTTTCGGCTCGATTTTGATTTCTCTGTCAATTTTCCCTTGAAAATTTTCCTCTAACGATAACTGTCTTGCGTCTGTCATAGATAATATTAAAGTCTACTAATTAGTGAAGAAAACAAAATCCCGTATTGCTTAGTGAAAGAAATTAAATAACATGTGCCATTATACTCGTCTTTTTTCCGTCTAAGAATCCTTTGAAATCCTTATCCCGAATCGGGGTTCGGGACAGGCTGTAGCTAAGGCTATGTGCGGCTTTCAAAAAATCCTTAGACAAAAAAAATATACATTTATTTAATTCCTGATACTTATCGGGAAGTGAGTGCTGAATTTTGAATGATATAGAAAATACACTTTTAGCCAAACATATAAAAAAAATAACGGCTTCATTTGGGGTAGATTATTTTCTTCCTCTTCCCTTAGTTCGATTTTAGTGTACTTACTGGCACATCATATATTGTTACAAAATTAAAGGTTTTTGTTAATTAAGTAGTGGGACAAAAATAGGCTTACAATTTTGACGTGGTTATTTTTTCGATATTTTTTCTTACAAAAACCGCACATAGCCTACGCTACGTAAGGATTTTTGTAGGGAAAAATAGCGGAAAAAGAAACCGTCAAAAAGTAAGGATATTTTTGTCTCACTACTTAAACACAGTTTTAGGAGATTTGTTTTGCACGAAATTTGATATAGTATCAGGAATTAAATAAATGTACATTCTTCGTGTCGTTATTTTTTCTTTAGACGAATCAAATTTGACGCGAATACTCCCTGTATTTAAGGAAAATTTGGTGAAATATAAAGGAAAAAGAACAAGTCAAACGGGTAGATTATTTTTTTCGTCTTCCCTTATTTCACGTTCCTTATTCGCTCACCACCGCTATTTCAGGATAGGACATCACGTAGCACGGTGCTTTCAGCCCGTGTTTTACGTTAGCTTGACATACATGCGCGAGATACGGGCAGGAGGCATCGCGCTACGTGCGAATGCTATACATTTGTGTAGCCTCTTTCAATTGTCCATAATTATACGCATATTGCAAGTGAAACCAACTTATTAGACTTTATTCATTATGGGGTTTGATAAATAGGTGATAAGAGCATGAGGGTATTTTCTTTCACCAATTACCCAACACCTATTTACCCGTTCATCTTTCAATTCAAAGAACTATTTTTCATGAAAAAATTTTTACTCCTCGCCACACTTATGTACATTGGTATGTACACAGCACATGCTCAAGCCGAATCGGACATCGTAATCACCGAAATCATGTACAATCCGCCGGGCAGCGATTCACTCGAATTTATCGAATTGTACAATAAAAGCGAATTTGGGATTAACCTCACCGGTTGGAAATTCACAAATGGTATTACAGCCTCCCTAAGCGGTATTTTTATTTCGCCAGGTAGCTATATTATATTGGCGAAAAATAAAGATATATTTGAGGCTACATTTGGCATGCCTGCCACCGAATGGCAAGATGGCGGACTCTCCAATTCCGGCGAAGCCCTCGTTTTGCGCAACGCCCAAGATATGATTATGGATACCCTTCGCTACAATGATAAAGCCCCCTGGCCCACCGGACCAATTGATCCCGATGGTAAAGGCGCATCTATCGCTTTATGTGACCCCGAATCGGATAATAATGACCCAGCTAACTGGGGAATCGGTGACACACCAACAGGTATTTATATTGATGGCGACCTTATCTATGCTCATCCGAATAACACCTGTTCGGGCTTGGATTTGATACCGCCGATACCCGAACACGCCCATGCCATTTCGCAAAATGAAATCGTCGTCGAATTTAACGAACCCGTCAATCAAACGGCTGAATTATCGGCAAATTATACCGGACTTGGTACGCTCGTCGCAGACCGTGACCCCGCAGCACGAGAAGTAACTTTGACGCTTGATACGCCGCTATCCGATGGCGTTTTGACTACATTTTGCGTGGAGAATGTACAGGATTTTCCCGGCAATCAAATGACTGACCTTAATACCGAATGTTTTGAGGTCATCTGGCACAGTACAGGCGAAATACGTGACATCGTTATCACCGAAATAATGTACAATGCACCGGGCAATGATAGCCTTGATTTTATCGAATTATACAACCGTTCGGGTATCGACCGCAACCTCTGGGGCTGCTTTTTTGATGCGGGAATCGACTTTGAATTTCCTGAATATATACTCGGTGCAGGGGAGTACGTGATACTCGCCGAAGACTCCGCTAATTTTGAACTTACCTACGGCATTACACCCTTCAAATGGAGTGGAAATCTCGACAATAATAGCGAGAAAATTATCTTTAATTTCGTTGATGGAGACACGATAGATTTGGTCGATTATAATGACAATATGGGTTGGGATACTCTTGCCGATGGCTTAGGCTACTCCCTTGTTCTGTGTGATTATATGTCGGATAATACAGATTCATTGAATTGGACAATTGCCACGACCACTACCGGAATTTTTATTGAAGATTCAATAGAAGTCATCATGGGTACTGATACGCTACAACAAGCCATACAAATAGAAATGTTTGCCAATCCGGGGGAATATGACAACGGGTGCCCGGTAGCCGTTCAAAGCGTAGAAGAACCCACAGGCGTCAGTATTTATCCAAATCCAAATAATGGTGTATTTTTAATTGAAAATCAAGAAAATACACAACTCGAGTATCAAATATTTGACCTCTACGGAAGGGAAATACAACGAGGGAATCTGAATAATTATCAAGAAGAAATTCAACTAAAAAATGCTCCGTCCGGCGTATATTTGTTACATTTAAAAGATGAATTTTCGTCGAAAAGTGTAACGAAGAAGATAGTGAAGAGTTAGAGAGTTAGAGAGTGTCACAAATTGGTGGTCAATTTAAAAAAATAAAAAACCCAAAAATGAACGGTCTTTCTGAAATAAATTGAGTGCGTCACAAATCGGTGGTAACACATTTCATCGACACCGTTTGTAGAAAAAGTGAACCTAAAGCTAATCAAGCTGCGCAGCACCGACACCGTTTGTATGCGCTAACGGTGTCGGTACTACCGTACCTTTTATAATACCACTGATTTGTGACAAACTCAAATAAATTCAGAAAGACGGCTGTTTTTGGTTTTTTAAGTAGTGGGACAAAAATAGGCTTACAATTTTGACGTGATTATTTTTTCGATATTTTTTCTTACAAAAACCGCACATAGCCTACGCTACGTAAGGATTTTTGTAGGTAAAAATAGCGGAAAAAGAAACCGTCAAAAAGTAAGGATATTTTTGTCCCACTACTTAGGATTGCCTTTACCACCAATTTGTGACACACTTGAGAGATTTGAATGTATCACAGATCGTTGGCGGTACAAAGTAAAAGACAAATATATGTATTATTATTTTTATGAGAAAAAATTTGCTCCAAACACTTTCTGTGAAAGCAAAACAAGCCATCATTTACAACACTTTTGGGCATCTCGCTTTATCGACAATTAACGGAACATTTAGCATTCGTACTTCATCTGAATTTACCTTATGTAGTGCTTTACAGTCTCATTTAAAAGAGGTTTTAATATCGAATGTTTCGCCCCTTCTAAGGTCGCACTGAAATATAGCCATTTTTTAATTAATTAAAATTATTTTGCAATTTATTTATTATTAAAAATGAATTATTTATAAATATTTTTTATTATAAAATAATTTAAAAATATCCTTATTTCAGCAGAACCTTAGAAGGGAAAAGAACAAGCATAATGGGGCAAGTTATTTATTTTCTTTCACTTTGTGAAACATATAAGAAAAAGAACAATTCAGACGGGTAGATTATTTTTTTCCTCTTTCCTAATCATCAATTTGTGACCCACTCTTCACTCTCGAACGAACTCTCCACTCTCCAACACTCCACTAATACACCTTCCCTCGCCGCAATACAATCCAAATCACCACAGGCGCACCGAGCAGCGAAGTCACTGCATTTATCGGCAAAGTCTGTTCAAAAAACGGCAACTTAGACACCATATCACAGGCGAGCATCACGGCGATACCCACGAGAATAGTTGCCGGAATCAGCAGTCGATGTTGTTGTGTGCGAAAGCCCATACGAGCGAGGTGCGGCACGGCGATACCCACAAATGCCACCGGACCACAAAACGCCGTAATTGACCCCGCCATTACCGCCGTTGCGATGATAATATGTCGTCGAATCCGGCGTGTATGTACGCCCATACTACGTGCGTAATCTTCGCCAAGTAAGAGTGCATTGAGGGGTTTTGTGAGTAAAAAAGTCCAAATCGTACCTAATGCGGTCAGTGGGAGCAAAGCCCGAAGTTCCGACCAAGTCACGCCACTTAGATTACCAAAACTCCAGAGTACAAATCGTTTTAGGGCTTCCTGTCCGCTATAATATTGCAGCACCGTCACCACTGCGCTCACTACGCTACCGAGCATTAGCCCCACAATTAAGAGCGTAGCCACATCTTCGACACGCCGCGCCACGAGCAACACCAAAGCCAGCACTAATGCCGCCCCTGCCATCGCAAACCCTACGAGTGTCCATTGATGAAATGGATTAAGCGCAGCCGAAATGCCCAAACTTCCAGCCGTCAATATCAGCAAAGCCACGCCCAGCCCTGCACCCGAACTAATCCCCAAAACAAAGGGACCAGCTATCGGATTCCGGAAAAGCGTCTGCATTAGCAAACCACTCAAGGACAAGCCCACACCGGCACATATCGCCGTCAAAGCACTCGGAATACGGAAATTAAAAATGATGGTCTGCCAAGTATTTTTCGTAGCTTCGCCACCTGTCAGTATCGTCAAAATTTCGGAAAGCGGAATAGCCACAGACCCCAAAGCAATATCCAACAGAAAGAGGATAAGGCAGGAAATAACAAGTAGTGTAAATAATATAATTGGCGACTTCACGGGGTAAAATTACGAACTAATTTGGTGAAATTGTTTTATTGTTGAATTGTTTCGCTTCGCTGATTGTTTAATTGTCGAATTGTTTAGAGGGGATTTTTGCGAAGCAAAAATTAAAACAATCCAACAATCCAACAATACAACAATCTCATTCCAACTTTTTATAATAAAAAAAATCGTGTTTCGGCAATAATTCAGGGTGAAATGCCTTGATTAAATCCTTCAAAACCACATCTGGCTGCACTACTGCTGACTCGTAAATATCATATCCGCCTTTCGGCGAAATGCGTTGGCTGCCATTATATGATTCATTATTTTTCAGGGCTTTAAAATCTGCGTAACGCTCGTCGGCGGCTACGATGTCTGCGGCGCTATTGACCATACCAATGTTAATCCACTTATCAGCGGCTTGTGCTTTTTCATACACCGTTTCAAAATCCAATTGAAGGCTTGATTTACCCTTATTTTCTTGCCAAAGATACGCTCCACCTGCATCCGTGATGTGATTTGCTACGTAACTTGTACCGCCCGGCACATACCAATTTCCCGAAAATCCCATGCCGACCATAACGAGAGGTTTTTCGCGGATATTATTTTTTACTAAATTCTTTAATCTCTTATAATTCATTGAAATTGAATCAAATACATCATTTGCTTTTTCTTCTTTATCGAATAAAACAGCGACGAATTTCATCCATTCGGCGCGTCCGAGTGGCGTATTATCGGTGTATTCGGCGAGGACGACGGGCGTGAGTCCGGCTTCACGGAGCTTGTCAATATTATTGTCGGCACTCATGCCGTAGGTGAATACAATTTCGGGTTCGGCATCCGTCAGAATTTCGTAATTTAAGCCTGTTTCGTTGCCGATTTCTTTGATTTTTCCTGCCTCGATACGCTCGCGTGTTGACGCATCGTACACGTATTTTGCACCAGAAATACCGACGACTTTATCTGCCTCACCAATCGAATTGAGCAGTGCGAGATGCGTCGTGGAAGTACAAGCCACACGCCCTACCGGACGCTGAATGTATATCGCTTTTTCGGAAAATTCGGGTTTGGGTTTCCCTTTGTCATAGACGACATAAATGAAGGACACCTTTGCCGCATCCCAAGCGTTTTTTACGCGTAAAACGGTGTAATCTGTATGTTTTTCTATGGTGAAATTTTGGGCGTATTGGATGTTTTCTGCCTTGTTTTCCTTGTGGTTTATACTTGGTTTATTTTCGTTTTTACACGAAAAAAAACAGATAAAAAGGAGTACGTAAATTATTTTTTTATAAAATAAATATATCATAAAAGGTATATAATTTAGCTTATATTATTGGCGAAAAATAAGTAAATTTGTAAATAACTAAAGACCTATGGCAAAAGACTTTTATCATAATCTCGTGAAAGAAGCCCTCGAAGCAGAAGGGTGGACGATTACGCATGACCCATATTCGCTAAAAGCATGGGATCCCAAATGGGCGATAGATCTTGGCGCAGACCGTGTAATCGGTGCAAAAAGAAAGAATGAAAAAATTGCTGTTGAAGTAAAATCATTTATTCAACAATCTACTTCTCACGAATTTCATGGTGCTTTAGGGCAATATCTGAACTACATTGTAGCACCTGAGGATATTGAGCAAGATAGGGTGTTGTACATGGCAGTCCCACTTGATATCTGGGAAACAGCCTTTCAGAAAAAGGGGATTCAGGCTTCTTTGAAAAGGTATGAAGTGAGATTAGGGAAGACGAAAAAAATTATCGAATGGAAAATATTAGATTAAAAATAGGAAAATATCAAAAAAACCTTTCTGTTTATATTGAAGGTTTGGCACACGAGTATAATAATGCACTTGGCAATGAAATGACGTATCAACCAATAATCGATACAAAACACAATCATTTTCAATTGGTCATAATGGGATGGGTAGGAAATAAATTTATCTATGAAGTCCTCATACATTTAGATATTCATCCCGAAACTGGCAATATTTGGGTACAACAAAATAACACTGAAATTTTGATAGATGAAGATTTAGAAGGATATGATATTCCGAAAAAACACTTTGTACTTGGCTTTCGTCCAGCATCTGTGCGACCGCATTCTAAGTACGCAGTCATGTAATCACTCCTTTCGCATTCCGCGCCTTGCGTAATCCTCAAACATCGCTTCCTGTTCGGTTCCGGAGAGTAGGGGCGTGTCGTATTTTTTGGCTTGTATGCGCTGGCGCAATGCCTCGTAAAGCGTTACAGCACAAGCTACTGATATATTCAAACTTTTCACCATGCCCATTTGTGGGATGACGAAATTTCCATCGCATAAAGTCAAGCATTCTTCGCTCACACCATCATGTTCATTGCCGAAAAGTAGCGCGACAGATTCTGTCATATCCAAATCGTACATCGAGACAGAGTCATGTCCCAAATGCGTTGCAAACACCCGTTTGCACTTACGGCGTACATGCTCAAAACATGCTTTTTTATCTTGATAAAAATGAATGTCCACCCATTTTTTAGCACTTGACGCAGTCTTTTTTCCACGATTCAATTTTTCTTTGTCTGTGTCTGTATATATCACGAAAATTTCACCAATACCTACGGATTCACAGGTACGCATGACTGCGCCAATGTTGTGCGGGTCATGCACATCTTCCAAAATAATGGTCAAATCCGGTTGTCTTTGGCTGATGACTTTTTTGAATCGCGCTCGACGCTCGTCGGTCATTATGACTGGGCGATCTTCTATTTTTGATATTTGATTTTCGATATTTTTTAATTTAGTGCAACCGTAATGTCTCCGGCTTGCGCCTCGTTAGTTCGATAGTACGCAGCGCAAGCCGGGGGCATTACGATAGGGGTTTACGTTAAGAAACGGACAAAACTAAGAAAATAATTTTGCGAAGCAAAATCAAAACGTAACACAGACATTCTTGTCTGTATTTTCATTGTACATACAGACAGGAATGTCTGTGTTACGTTGGCATCGGGAAGGCAAGCAAATCACCAATACCGAGTGCGAATAACCATAAGCCATAAATCGCATGTTCGATAGAAACGACGAGTAGCGATTTTGTTTTGTCATAAGTATAAGCGAAAAATAATCCGCCTACGAAAGTCATCAGTAGTACGACTACATTTTCAAACATAATATGCGCCAATCCAAATAGGAAAGCATTGGTAATCAGGAAGATAGTATTATTATTGAATAATTCGCGGTAGCGGTGAAAAAAGAAGGTGCGGTAGGCAAATTCTTGTACAGTGACAGAGAGTAAGGAGTAAATAAGGACAATGAGAATGAATAATTTCAGGTCTTTGAATATCACAAAAATCGTATCGGGTTTGTAGAAATACATTAAGGCGTAAGCCGCTATAAATACGATTAATATTCTCACTATCAGCGTTTTCCAAAAGTTTCGAGTGTAGAGACTCCAAAGCACCTGACGTTTGAAGGGCTTATCGCGGATGACCACAAATATGCTATACGCAAAACAAGCAATAGCCAAACCGACTTTGATGGGTGCAGGGTAATCCAATAAAAAACTACAAGGCAGCAGCACAAATAGTAGAAATAATTCAATGTATCGCATAGTAATCACAAAGATAAAATTTGATTTAAAATTGAGCGTGTAATGTTTAACAAAAAGCCTACATTTGCGTTCTAAATACGGGTGAAATATATTCATCATTTATCATTCAACATTCATTATTACGAAGATATGAACTACGATGTAATAGTTATTGGCTCTGGTCCGGGCGGATATGTAGCTGCGATACGTGCCTCACAATTGGGTTTGAAAACTGCGGTTGTGGAGAAAGAATCTCTTGGTGGCATCTGCCTGAATTGGGGTTGTATACCGACCAAAGCATTGCTGAAAAGCGCACAGGTTTTTGAATATATCCAGCATGCTGAAGATTACGGCATAGAGGTTGGTGCGCCGAAGGCAGACTTCGGAAAGGTCGTCAAACGTAGCCGCGATGTGGCAAATGGCATGAGCAAAGGTGTCACTTTTTTGATGAAAAAAAATAATATCGACGTACTGATGGGCTACGGTAAATTGGCTGCCGGAAAGCAAGTCGAAGTAACCGACAGCAAGGGTGCGAAAAAACTTTATCAAGCCAAACACATCATCCTCGCTACGGGCGGTCGCGCACGAGAATTGCCGAATTTACCGATTGACGGAAAGAAAGTTATTGAGTACCGAAAAGCGATGTCTTTGGATAAAATGCCGAAGTCGATAGTCGTGGTAGGCGCAGGGGCTATAGGTGTAGAGTTTGCGTATTTTTATAATGCGATGGGCGCGAAAGTTACGATAGTAGAGTATGCAGACAGAATCGTACCAAATGAGGACGCAGATATATCAAAAGAGTTGGGAAAGACATTCAAGAAAGCAGGAATTGATATATTGACGAAAGCCTCCGTAGAGAAAGTTCATACAGAAGACAAAGGTTGTAAGGTTGAGTATAAAAACTTGAAAGACAATAAGGTGTCGATGATAGACTGCGAAATTGTACTTTCAGCAGTAGGCGTCGCCATGAATTTAGAAGGACTCGGATTGGAAACTTTGGGCGTAAAAACCGAACGTGGACAAGTCGTCGTAGATGGATTTTATCGCACGAGTATAGATGGCGTTTATGCTATCGGCGACATCGTAAAAGGTCCTGCACTTGCACACGTAGCGAGTGCGGAAGGTATCACTTGCGTAGAAGCTATCGCAGGGCATAATCCCGAACCGATTAACTATAATAACATTCCCGGTTGTACGTATTGCCAACCCGAAATCGCGTCTGTCGGCTATACCGAAGCACAAGCAAAAGAAGCAGGTTACGAACTTAAAGTTGGCAAATTTCCGTTCTCGGCATCGGGCAAAGCAAGCGCAAGCGGTGTGAAACAAGGTTTCGTAAAGTTGATTTTTGATGCTAAATACGGTGAGATTTTAGGTGCGCACATGGTGGGCGCGAATGTAACCGAAATGATTGCAGAAATCGTCGTTGCTCGCAAGCTCGAAACTACGGGACACGAAATCATCAAAGCCATTCACCCACACCCGACGATGAGTGAGGCGGTGATGGAAGCGGCAGCCGCCGCTTATGACGAGGTGATACATTTGTAAAGTTTAAGTTTAAGTTCAAGTCTAAGTTTAGACTTGAACTTAAACTTTCAACGGTTATTCCAATTCCTTTGCATCCACTACACGCATGACGGGGTATCGTGTGTGTGTAGGTTCGTAATGTTTTGATTTTTTGTAAATGAAATCCAATTGTGCGTAGGCATTTTCTGCAAATTCTTTGTCGGAATTTTTCTTTTCTTCCAATTCGGCTTTCAATTCGGGGTTATTGCGGAGCATTTCGGCGGCTTCATCTTCAAAAATATAGGGCGAAAAGTATTCTTTTTGCATTAAAATCGAATCAAAAAAGTTCCACGCAAACCACGAATCAGGAGCCTGTGGTTCGAATGTTTCTATGATGTAGCGATTGGTGATTTGGTCGGTTTTCACGATGTAATCTCCAGCGAAAAAATGTAGTGTTTGCGTTCGTTTTTTTACGACTACATTTGAATGCAAATAATGTCCTTCATAAGCATCTCTCGTGTCAAATTTATCTATAAAATACACCTCACCCTTTATCGTTTTATCTTCTGCCAATTGTGTCATTTCTACGCCATTCCACTGCAATCGCTCAATGACCTTGCGCCATGCTTGTGGAATGATGTAAGCATAAGGTTTTTCTACGGAAATAGTTGATTTATAATTGTTTAGAAAAGGAATGTCTTTTTCAAAAGGTGCGTCATGGTCGTAATATAAACGGTCTAATCCGCTTACTTCGCTTGGTTTTTGCTTTGCTTCATAACCTTTAAATAATAGCTGCTCGACATGCTCGGTGTCTAATTCCCAATTGATGTCGAAGGTTTTTTGTGTGCGGACATTTTCGTTAGCTTGACGGCGCAATTTGGCAATTTTTTCACCGTCTTTTTTTACCACATCAATCATTGATTCCATGAAGGCGCGAGTACTTGCTACGCGGTCTGTGAAAGGTTTGAGCATGTGCGTTTCGGAGATGAAACCAATGGTATTGAACAGCGCAGTATAGCCCGACGAATAACGGGGCAAATCAAGGAAACCAATAATGCCTTCATCAGGCGTCGTGGGTGCGTATACGTAAGGCGTCATTTCCCAATTTCGGGCTTTCATATCGGCGTAAAGTTGTGGCATGAGGTCATCGTTGAGGTAGGTGCCGAGTGTGGATTCGAGCTTATTGTGTTGGGTGGCAATCATCGTCATCGTGTATTGATAATCCGAGCCGTTGGAGGTGTGATTGTCAATAAAAATATCGGGTTGCCACTCGTGATAAATCTGCGTAAAAGCCTGTGCATTCCGGGAGTCTACTTTCACAAAATCGCGATTGAGGTCGAGATTGCGGGCATTGCCTCGGAAGCCGTAACTTTCTGGTCCGTCCTGATTGGCACGAGTGTGTGCATTTCGGTTGAGCGCACCGCCGATATTATACACAGGGATGACCGCAAGGACGATGTTTTCGGGCAATTTCCCATCTCGCGCATAGTCGCGAAAAAGCATCATCGAGGCATCTACGCCACAAGGTTCGCCCGGATGTATACCGTTGTTAATCAATATGATGCGTTTGTTTTTACTCCGTAAAGAAGCCGCATCAAAATCACCGTCCGCAGAAAAAACAACTAAGTGTAAGGGCTTGCCAATGTCTGTTTTGCCATATTCGATCAACTTAATTTCCGCATAAGTATTCGCTAATTTTCCATAAAAATTAATCGCTTCATTATAGGTTGCAGTAGCGTTTGGATTGCGCTCGTGTGGCGTGCTGAGGTCAGGCGTTTTTGTGGTCGTACTGGTGTTTTGAGTGGTAACGCAGGCGGTCAATAATAGGAGTAAACAGAAGTATGTGATTCTCATAGTTTGTTAATTGATGATGTATTAGACTTTATAGATTTGTGAAAGAACCCAAAAATACACCCGAAAATCACACAAAACCCAAATTATTAAGTTTTTTTACAAAACTGTCCGCCAACAATCTTTGTTAAAAAGAATAAAGGTTTATTTTTGCCTTTAAAATGAAGAGAGAAGCGAGACGCGAGATGAGAGAAAATACATTTTTCACTTTTCACGTCTCTCATCTCACCTCTCTCGTCTCAAACAAAAATTATGTCAAAAGAAATTGCAAACTGCTTAATTATCGGTTCTGGTCCTGCCGGATACACCGCAGCTATATATGCTTCGCGCGCCAATCTCAAACCTATACTTTATACAGGTCCTGAGCCGGGTGGTCAGTTGATGATTACGACGGATGTCGAAAATTATCCAGGCTATAAAGATGGTGTTATGGGACCCGAAATGATGGAAGAGTTCAAAGCACAAGCCGAGCGTTTTGGTACGGATGTGCGCTACGAAATGATTACGAAAGTCGATTTTTCGGATTCGCCACACAAGGTTTGGACGGAAAGCGGCGAGGAAATGCATGCGCATACTATCATCATATCTACCGGAGCGAGTGCCAAATGGTTGGGCTTAGAAAATGAAAAACGCCTTGCGGAATCTGGCGGTGGCGTATCTGCTTGTGCGGTATGCGATGGCTTTTTTTACAAAGGAAAAGTAGTGGGTGTAGTCGGTGCGGGCGATACTGCAGCGGAGGAAGCACTGTACCTTTCCAATCTTTGCCCGACGGTACACATGTTTGTACGTCGTGATGAGATGCGTGCGTCTAAAATCATGCAACAACGTGTCGTAGCACGCGAAAATATCCAAATTCACTGGAACACTGAAACTGAAGATATTCTCGGCAAAACAGAGGTGGAAGCCGTCCGTGTATTCAATAATAAAACAGGCGAAAAGAAAGATATTCCAATGTCGGGCTTCTTCGTGGCTATTGGTCACAAACCGAATACAGACATTTTTAAAGGCTGGTTGGATATGGACGAAACGGGCTACCTCATTACGAAAGTCGGTAGTTCAAAGACTAACATCGAGGGTGTATATGCGAGTGGAGATGCCCAAGACCACATTTATCGTCAAGCCGTTACTGCTGCCGGAACTGGCTGCATGGCTGCGCTCGACGCCGAGCGTTGGTTGGGCAAACAAGGCATTGTATGAGAACGTAGCGTGGTGCTTTTAGCCAGGGATGCGCAATACGCGAACACGGGCTGAAAGCGCCGTGCTACGTTACATTTTATTCCGAAAATATTTTTTATAAACTGGTTTGCGAGCAGCAAATTGCAACCACATGATCGGATACATCAAATAATCCGTCAGCAGCGTAGGCGTTTTATACTCAATATCGTCAATGATGGTCGCGCCGCTTTCGGTGCGTATGATGCGGTGTTTGTGCTGCCAATCCTTTAGGAAAAATGGCAATTTGATGCCCTCGTCAATGAAGTAGGCTTCCGTTTCCGTTACTTTATCTTCTACTATTTTTGCATTCCAATCCTGCGATAAAAATCCTTTTCCCAAGCGGATATGTACCTCATCTCCCGTCTTACTTCCATCGAATCTTTTCAATTCTAAGGGCAATAAAGGCGGTTTTAATGCCACGAATAAATCACGGTCAAAACGTGCGTACACCGTTTTATAATCCTGTTCAACTTCTGTTTTGAGTAGTATTTTCATGTAGAATAATAATTGTGTAATGGTAGAACTACGTAAGAGTAGAATTGTTTGATTCTGTGAAAATTATCAATTATCAATTATAACTTACTACTCATCCATGCTTGAAAATCCAGAATATTCTGCCGACTCATCGTATGTGCGGTTTCGTAGCTGTGAAAAGTAATTTTCATGCCTTTTTTCTCCAAAAAATCCTTGTCAGAAAGTGCATTTGCGAAAGGCAATACGGGGTCTTTTTTTCCATGCGAAATAAAAACGGACAAATCGGATAATTCAGGATTGCTTGCGATTTTCGTTTTTGCGGCATCGGGAATACTGCCGCTAAATGCTGCGATGCCCTTCACGCCGTCGGGCTGCGTCAAGCCGACCAAATAAGACATCATCGCCCCTTGACTAAATCCACCGATAAATACTTGTTCTTCATCTGCATTATACGCATCCGTGAGTTGGTCGATAAAATCAATCAACATCGTGCGACTTTGTTTCATTTGCTCGGCGTCAACGATGGCTTTACCCGACGGATTCGATTGATAATCATACCATTTATAGCGTCCGCCGCCCGCATCAAAAGGCGCACGTACCGCAACCACCAACAGCCGTTCGTCCAACATCGGCGCGATAGCAAACAGGTCGTCTTCATTGCTTCGCAAACCATGTAAAAGCACCAACATCGGTACTTTACCATTCGATAGCTGAGGTGGACGGACTTTATGTTCCATCAGAAAATGGACTTCGAGTGATTCAGATTTTGTTTGAGGAGCTTGCACACAGGCTTGCAACAACATTAAGCCGAAAAGCAAAGCGAGATAAAATATTTTTTCCATGTATTAATTTATTTTTAATTAAATTTATAATGATATAAAATATTAGACTTTATTTAGAAGAATTTTGTGTGCAGCTAACTTTGTCTTTTTCCGATACTCTTCACCTATTTTTCGCCCCGTACCGTAGGGTATGCGGCTCAAAATGAGGCTCGATTATCGAAAAAATACAAAAGTTTCATGCATACAAAATATTCCTAAATAAAGTCTATTGATAATTAGTATTTTTTATAATTTTAAAATATTAAATTATTATTTTGTGATAATGATTTTTACATAAATAAAGGTACACAAAAAACGAATTTTAGCGATAATAAATTCTTAGTGAAAGAAATTAAATAAATTGTTCCAAAATGCGCCGTAATTTTTTCTTCTAAGGTTCTACTGAAATAAGGATATTTTTAAATTATTTTACAATAAAAAATATTTATAAATAATTCATTTTTAATGATAAATAAATTATAAAATAATTTTAATTAATTAAAAAATGGCTATATTTCAGTGCGACCTTCTAAAGAATTCAAAAAATCGTTGCATAGCCATAGCTACGGAACTATTTTTTGTGTTTTTTAGAAGGGAAAAGAACAAGCATAATGAGGCAAGTTATTTATTTTTGCGTCGTTCCTTATGTACTGTTTTTCGTTAAACATCCTGATAAATTTTGCAAAAATTAATTGTCAACATTCATTTCTGAATTAATGTTCGTATATTTGTTGTCACATTTTTGCATTTTTTTATACAAAAAAATTAAAGTACTAAGGGCAGAGGAAGAAAATAATCTACCCGTCTGAATTGTTCTTTTTCTTATATGTTTCACTAAGTGAAACATATAAAAAAAATAACTTCTTCATTTGGGGTAGATTATTTTCTTCCTCTTCCCTAACTTAAACTTAAAATGAGTTATAGGAAGAGAATTGTGTTGTTACCGGGCTTTGGAGAAGACAAGCGGATTTTCAGGAAAGTTGCTCCATATTTGAGTGATTACGAACTCTTGCATATAGATTATCGAAAGGTATTGCATCAATTTACACCTGATAATATTGAGTTGGATACCTTTGTCAATGCTTTATACGAGCATTATGGCATCAACAAAAACGATATTCTAATTGGTCATTCTTTGGGCGGTTTCATCTCACATCATTTGCGCCAACAATTGGGCTGTGACAACTGCTTGATAGCCTCGTTTACCAATCGAAAGAAAATCAAATTGCCGTACAATTACAAAAAACTGGCAAAGTGGTTTACCGATAGTGGTGGTTTCACTTCTATTCCTTTTCAGCAAATTATCCGCCTCAAATATTGGAATAGCGTTGCGATGCCCGACCTCGAAAATTCTATCGAAGTTTTTGCAGAATACGGCAAACAAGATATTTATAAACTCATCAGAATCATACAACCTCGACGCAAAAGTTTTCTTCAGTGGTTGCTGCCCGACCCTGTTGAAGTAGCACCTTCCCTTATCCTTCATCCAAAAAAAGATACTATCGTAGCTCCGCCCGACGAGCCGCATATCCGACTGCCCGGCAATCATTTCAGCCCCGTCACCTATCCCGAAATCGTTGGTAGACATCTTCAAGAATGGCTCATTCGCCTCAAACGTGAGAAAGCACTTGATATGGAAATCGAAGCCGAATTGCGTGGCGCGGGAGGCTGGGAACGTGCTGCGGGTTACGAGTTACGAGTCGACGGGTTTTAAGTTTCAGGTTAATTTTCGTAAAGCGAAAGAATATTACTCGTTAACCCGAAACTCACAACCCGTTCCACTTTTTTTCGTAAATTTGCTTAAAATCTATACTGTGAAAGCAACTGAATTTAATTGGACAACCAAAGATGCGCTTAATATTAGTGCAAAAGATTGGCAGCCAGAGGGCGAAGTAAAAGCTGTTATTGCTTTAGTGCATGGTTTTGGGGAGCATTCCGGGCGTTATGAACATGTAGCCGAATTTTTTGGAAAGGACGGCTATGCAATGGTCGCTTACGACCGCCGGGGACACGGAAAATCGGAGGGAAAACGTGGACATACGAAAAGTTACGAAGCATATCTGGAGGAAATCGACCAACTGCTGGCACACACGCGAGAGCGGTATGCGGGCAAGCCTGTTTTGCTCTATGGGCATAGTCAGGGCGGCAATTTGGTACTTTCGTATATGTTGCGCCGAAGGCCTGATGTAAAAGGAATTATTGTGACTGCGCCCTGGATTCGGTTGGCATTTGAGCCGCCTTCGGCACTGATTGCGATTGGCAAATTTACCCGTCGGCTTATGCCAAGTTTTTCACAAAATAATCAATTAAAAGAAGGACATTTGTCGCGCGATGCGTCGGTGGGAACGCGATATGTTGCCGACCCTTTGGTGCATACCAAAATTACTTCCGAAACAGGTATTGGAATGCTCGAATCCTGCGATTGGCTTTTGGAAAATGCAGGGGAAGTACATCGCCCGCTACTCGTGATGCACGGCACAGGCGACGAGATTATTTCTATCGAAGGTACACGCGATTTTTTGAAAAAGTCAAGCGGAAATATTACCTTTAAAGAATGGGAAGGTGCGTATCACGAAATTCACAACGAAACGAATAAAGAAGAAGTGCTACAATACGCACTGGATTGGATGAATCGGGTTTAGTTTATAAGGTTTACAAAGTTCGTATGATATTAATTATTACGTGCTAATTATTAAATTTTAAATAATACATAAATACTGTAAACTATATGAACCTTATAAACTTAGTTAGGGCAAACGAAAAGTCGTTTTTGTGATGTATAATATGCTGATTTTTAGATTTTCAAAAATCTACTCGGCGGACATTTTTTAAATGTCAGGCGAGTTAAATTGTAAATTTTAATTTCAATTAATTTATACAAATTTCAATTTTTTAATTGTAAAATAATTTTATATTAAATAGGTTATTTACAAGCCTTGTCGCCTGACATCTTCAAGATGTCCGCCGACTAATGCCAATCTCCCAGTCAAAAATTTATATTACAAAAATGACTTTCCGTTCCCCCTTATAAACTTAGTGAACGGAATAAACTCAATAAACTTTACGAACTCAATAAACCATTAAACTAATATGCAAACAGCAAAAGAATTACTCAAAGGTGTAGAAAGTCAATTTGACCCGTCGAAAGTACCTGGTGCGGACACGATATTTCATTTTGTGTTGTCTGGTGATAAGGGCGGCGATTTTACGGTATTGGTCAAAGACGATAAATGCAAAATTACGGAAGGTCTGTCTGGCGAAGCCAAATGCACGATAAAGAGTACTGATGAAGTATTTGAAAATGTAATGACCGGAAAAATGAACCCAACGATGGCTGTAATGGGCGGCAAACTTCGCATCAGCAATATCGGCGAAATGATGAAATTTGCTAAGCCTTTCGGCTTAATGTAAGTTTTTAACTTGGAATTGATAATTATTTTAATTTATTATAACTGTTCCTCGTCCTCGTATTCGATATGCGGACGATAAGGTAGAAACGGTATTTTTAACAAATAACCCACATCATTCACCTCACTTTTTTCCATGTGCGTATCTACGCCATAGACGAGCTTCTTATTATCTACCACTATGTAAGTTTGGAAAATTCTATCCCAGAGTGAAAAGATATTGCCGTAATTGGTATCGCTATACGGTTGGCGATAATGATGGTGTACACGGTGCATATTGGGCGTACAAACGACCCACACAAGTGCATCATCCAACCACTTGGGCATAGCAATATTGGAATGGTTAAATTGCGTCATCACAAGCGATAAAGATTGATACACAAATATCATCCATATCGGTGCACCGACTACCACGATAGCCAACAAAGTAAACACAAAACGAATGACGCTTTCGCCCGGATGGTGGCGGTTTGCGGAGGTCGTATCAATGTGTTGGTCGGTATGGTGAATAAGGTGGAATTTCCACATCCATTTGACATGGTGCTGAACGTAATGCGCGAGCCATGCACCCACAAAATCCATAAGCATCAAACCGACTAATGCTGTCAATAAAATAGGTGCATCGGACATCCAATTCATCACCCCGAAGCTGCTGGTATCTACCCATTGAGCGGTGCGTACCAAGAGAAAAGCCATCGATAAATTGACAAGAACGGTTGTAAACGTAAAGAAAATATTCAAGCCCGTATGCTTTACGCGACTATATGTTTTTAATGAAAATAAAGGCGCAGCATTCTCAATCAATAAGAAAATAGCCAAGCCCCCAACCAGCAAACCAGAACGGTGCAAAGTCGGCATATCCGAAAAATAAGCAATGAAAGCATCCATCTTTTTAATGATTAATGGTTAACGATTAATGTTTATTGTTTTTTCATCCCTAAGTAGTAAGTCAAACTAATTATGATAAGTTCATTTGGCGAAATTTGTCCGATTACTTTGTTGGAGAACATCCAGCGTAGCTACGGCTATGCTGAATAACCTCCGCCTCGTACTCGAAAAAATTTCAC
>Ga0209295_1000494_pt1 | contig 18814 bp, 16 predicted proteins | sample Porto_5metaG_FD_187428 | JGI IMG/M metagenome (GOLD analysis project Ga0209295, IMG submission 187428) | Marine algal microbial communities from Porto, Portugal - Porto_5 metaG (SPAdes) (version 2) | ecosystem: Host-associated > Algae > Red algae > Unclassified | place: Portugal: Porto... | reverse complement strand
TAAAAGGCGCTTCTTTATTATTATTAGGTATAACTTTTAAAGAAAACTGCCCGGATGTTAGAAATACGAAGGTTGTTGATGTTGTAAAACATTTAGAAGATTTTGGTGTTAACGTTACTATCTATGATCCTTGGGTAAATGCAGATGAAGTTGAGCACGAGTATGGTCTTAAAGCCCTAACAGAATTACCCAGCCAAAAGTTTGATGCAATTGTACAGGCAGTTTCTCACAAAGAATTTAGTGCCTTAGATTTAGGAGCTCTTAAAAATAATAAATCTGTAGTGTATGATGTTAAAGGAGTTTTAGGCTCTAAGGCGGACGCTAAGTTGTAACTGAAACGTATTGATGTAAAATTAACTCTTTTGAGTTATTATATCATTTGGTTTCAAAATAAAAGATAACATTGGAAGTTTCTTTTGTTATTACAGTATCGAGACTTTGCCTAATTTAAACTTACAGAAATTGGAATTTAAAAAAACCCCATTTCAAGATTTAATAATTAGTAATCCTAAAATTTTTAGCGATGAACGTGGTTATTTTTATGAATCTTATAATTCAAGGTTGTTTCAGGAATTTGCCGGTTTTTCACCAAATTTTGTTCAAGACAATCAATCTAAATCAACTTATGGTGTTTTAAGAGGATTACATTTTCAAAATGGCGAATATGCACAATCTAAACTAGTACGAGTTTTAGAAGGAGAGGTGCTAGATGTTGTGGTAGATTTACGTAAAAGTGAACCTACTTACGGAAAGACCTTTTCTATTAAGCTTTCTGCTAAAAATAAAAAGCAACTATTTATACCTAAGGGTATGGCCCACGGTTTTATAACATTGAGTCCTACAGCGATTTTTACTTACAAATGTGACGCATATTATAATAAAGAAAGTGAGCGTGGACTAGCATATAATGATAATGATCTTAACATAGACTGGCTAGTTGATGTTAAGGATATTATTCTTTCTCAAAAAGATTTAGAAAATCCTAATTTTAAGGAATTAAAAAACATCTCATTTTAAATGGAATTTAATGATATTAATGAGAGTAAAAGGAAAGTTCTTATCACGGGTGCTAAAGGACAATTAGGCAAGGCTTTAAAACAGCAGTCTATTACTAATGAAAACTTTGATTGTATATTTTTATCCAAAGAGGAACTAGACATAACTTCTAAACAAGAGATTAAGTCAGTTTTTAATTATCATAGACCTGACGTAGTTATAAATACGGCAGCATACACGGCTGTAGACAAGGCTGAAGATAATGAAGAGCTTGCTTTTTTAATTAACGCAACAGCTGTGGGTTTTCTTGCTAAAGCCTGTAAATTAAGAGACATATCATTTATACATATATCTACAGACTATGTGTTTAATGGTAATAAGGAAGACTCATATATAGAAAGCGATTTGCCAGAACCCCAAACAGTCTACGGTAGCTCTAAGCTAGCGGGTGAGAAAGCCTTGATAGACAGTGACCTTATTCAATATGCTATAATCCGTACATCGTGGTTATATAGCTCCTATGGTCATAATTTTGTAAAAACAATGTTGCGTCTAGGGCCTGAGAATAATGAAATTTCGGTTGTAAATGATCAATTAGGTAGTCCTACTTGTGCAAATGATTTGGCGGAAGCTATACTACTTTGTGCTAAGAGATTAACAACAATTAATTCAGGGATCTATCATTATTCTAACAAAGGTAGTATTACTTGGTATAATTTTGCCAATGCTATATTTAAACACTCAGAGATTGATGTGACTGTCTTACCTATTACCAGTGAGCTGTTCCCTACCAGAGCAAAGCGTCCAGTAAATAGTGTTTTGAATACAGAAAAGATTGAAGCTCATTTTCAAATTAAAATACCAGAGTGGGAAACTTCATTAAAAAGAATACTTAACATTTTATAATGGAATTATTTTTAAAATCTCTAGCTCTAGAAGCTGCTATTGAAGCAGGTATAGCAATTATGGAGGTGTATAATCGTAATTTTAATGTTGTTAAGAAAACAGATAATTCCCCTCTTACTGAAGCAGATGTTCAAGCCCATACTATTATAAGTGCGGTTCTCAACAAATCTGGTATACCTATACTAAGTGAGGAAGGGACTCAAACTCCATATGCAACTCGTAGTGAGTGGGGGCAGTTTTGGATAGTAGACCCTCTTGATGGGACTAAAGAATTTGTAAAACGCAATGGAGAATTTACAGTAAACATCGCGCTCATAGTAAAAAATAAACCTGTTTTTGGTGTGATTTATGCTCCTTTTAAAAATGCCATATATGCAGGGGGCTTAGAAATACAATCTAGTTACAAACTAATAAATCCAAAAAGAAATCTTTCTTGGGATGTTTTAGTAAAAAATGGAAGTTTGCTTAAGCGAAAGCAAAAACGATTTGAGGAATTACAAGATGTAAAAGTAATTACTAGTCGCTCACATTTAAACGCTTATACTGAGCAGTTTATTGAAGAACTTCAAGTAGCTGGAAAAAAGATAGAGTTGATATCTTCTGGAAGTGCACTTAAGTTTTGTTTAATTGCAGAAGGAAAAGCTGATGTTTATCCTCGTTTTGCTCCTTGTATGGAGTGGGACACGGCGGCGGGGGATGCTATATGTCAAGGTGTAGGAAAGGGGGTCTATAAAGAAAATACAAGTGAAAAGTTGTTATATAATAAAGAATCACTTTTAAGTCCTAACTTCGTAGCATATTAAATCTATTTATGAAAATTCTCGTTACAGGTGCTGCTGGTTTTATAGGATTCCACTTATGTAAACGTTTACTTAGTGAAGGCCACATTGTTGTGGGATTAGATAATATAAATAATTATTATGATCCTCAACTCAAACTGGATAGGCTTAAAGAGCTCGGAATTTTGGAGTGTGATGCAGTGGTGTGGAATTTGCTTACTAAGAGTATCACAGATGAAAATTTTTCATTTATTAGAATAGAGCTTCAAGACAGAGATGCGTTACCGCTGCTTTGTAAACAGCAGGCCTTTGAGAGTGTTTGTAATCTTGCAGCTCAAGCAGGAGTCAGGTACTCTATAGAGAATCCAGAGGTATATGTAGATAGTAATGTTGTAGGTTTTCTTAATGTTTTAGAGTGCTGTAGAGACTTTAAAATTAAAAAACTTGTTTATGCAAGTAGTTCAAGCGTTTATGGTAATAGTGTTGATGTTCCGTTTTCAGAAAAGCAATCTGTAGATAAGCCTATCAGTATGTATGCAGCAACAAAGAAGTCTAATGAATTAATGGCACATACTTACAGCCATCTTTTTAATATAGAAACTGTTGGATTGCGGTTTTTTACGGTTTATGGACCTTGGGGTAGACCAGATATGGCTATGTTTTTGTTTACAGATGCTTTGCTTAAGAATAAGCCTATTAAGGTGTTTAATGAGGGTAATCTTTATCGTGACTTTACATTCATTTCAGATATAATAAATGGAGTAATGGCTGTAATTTCAAGTGAAACAAAGTCTCTAGAAAGTATATATAATATAGGTAATAGTAAACCAGTTCAATTACTAGATTTTGTGTCAGCGTTAGAACGGGAATTAGGAATAATGGCCATAAAAAAAATGCTACCTATGCAAGACGGTGATGTACAGAGAACTTGGGCAGATGTATCATTATTGCAAAGAGATTTTGACTATGTGCCATCAATAGCAGTAAACGAGGGGATTGCCTCATTTGTTGAATGGTATAAGTCGTATTATTTAAAACCATAATTATGCTTTCGCGAAAGCGCAAAAAGAATCAAAATTTACCTTATAACTCAAACCGCTATATTTGCGGGTTACCAGAAATTAGAATTAAATGAAGATTAATAATATTTGCTGTATAGGCGCAGGGTATGTAGGTGGTCCTACTATGTCTGTTATAGCATTAAAATGTCCAGATGTTAAGGTAACCGTTGTTGATCTTAATGAAGATCGTATTGCTGCCTGGAACGATAATAATCTAGATAACTTACCAATTTACGAACCAGGTCTTGCGGATATAGTAGGTGAGGCTAGAGGTAGAAATTTATTTTTTTCTACAGAAGTAGATAAAGCAATAGATGAGGCAGATATGATTTTTATATCTGTCAATACTCCAACTAAGACCTATGGTGTGGGGAAGGGTATGGCTGCAGATTTAAAGTACATAGAGTTGTGTGCTAGGCAAATAGCAAGAGTTGCTACTACGGATAAAATTGTTGTAGAAAAGTCTACATTACCCGTACGAACTGCTGAGGCTCTACAAAATATCTTGCATAACACTGGAAATGGTGTGCGCTTTGATATCTTATCTAATCCTGAATTTTTAGCAGAAGGTACAGCAATTCAAGATCTAATTGATGCAGATAGAGTGCTCATAGGTAGAGAAGATACCGCAGGGGGAAAAATGGCAGCAAAGGCATTAGTTGAGATTTATGAGCAATGGCTGCCAGAGGAGCGTATTTTGCAAACTAATGTGTGGTCATCAGAATTATCAAAACTCACTGCAAATGCATTTTTGGCGCAGCGCGTTTCTTCTATTAATGCAATGTCAGAGCTTTGTGAGGTTACAGGAGCAGATGTACGAGAAGTTGCTAGGGCAATAGGTGCAGATTCACGTATAGGCTCAAAATTTCTTAAGGCATCGGTAGGTTTTGGGGGATCTTGTTTTCAAAAAGATATTTTGAATCTTGTTTACATTGCTAAAACTTATGGGCTATCTGAAGTAGCAAATTATTGGGAGCAGGTAATTATTATGAATGATTATCAGAAAAGAAGATTTGCAGAAAAGATTGTAAAGACATTGTTTAATACTGTTTCTGGTAAGAAGATTGCACTACTAGGATGGGCATTTAAAAAGGACACAAATGACACTCGTGAGTCTGCAGCTATTTACGTAGCAGATTATTTAATAAACGAGCAAGCAGAAATTGTTGTTTATGACCCAAAGGTATCAAAGCAACAAATACTAGCTGATTTAGATGCGCTCAATAGCCGGTCTGAGGAAGAGAATAGAAGTCTTGTAACTGTTGTGTCTAATCCTTTGCGAGCTTGTGATGATGCTCACGCAGTATCTATAATGACAGAATGGGATGAGTTTGTTAATTATGATTGGGAGCATATCTATGAAAATATGCAGAAGCCTGCTTTCATTTTTGATGGTAGGGGTTTATTTGAGAATGACTATTTAAAAGCAATAGGTTTTGAATCTTACACTGTTGGAAAAGGAAGTGATTAATAATGGTATAATATGTTATAAATTAACTTATTGTTAAACTCATTGTATGTAAACAATCTAAAGGTTTACCGCATTGTCAATGTTTCAATATCTAAACTTGTATGTCAAGCAAGTAGACTGATTTTATATATATTTGCATCTCATTTTTATTACTATCATTACTAATATCTTGATCATTAAAAAGCCAATGTTCTACTCAAAAAAATTGCGATCTGTTTTACAATTTTGCTTGTTTTTTATTTTAATCAGTCACAACAGTTACTTAAGTGCGGCAAGTATTGAGGCCACTAGTGCAAATTTCTCAGTCCAAGATCAAGGTTATACAAAAGAACAACTTAAGGCAATGGCTCGGGCTCAAGGAGTATCTGCATCAGATATAGAGTCTCTCGAATCTCAATCTAATTCTGAAACAAGTCAGGATTCAAGTATTGATACCTCCTTAAATATTACACCAGCGCCTACCGAAAGTATAATGCGTGTTAAAGTGCCAGCTACTACTAAGAAAGACTCACTTTTTGGCTATAATTTTTTTAATAATCAAAACATAAGTTTTCAGCCAAACTTAAATCTTGCAACACCAGAAAATTATCAACTTGGACCAGGTGATGGTTTAGTTATTAGCTTGTGGGGAGCAGCGGAAAATACATATGATGTAGAGGTAGATCGTAATGGTGCTATCAAATTACCAAATATAGGCCCAATCGTTGTGAGTGGTTTGAGTATCAATGACGCAGAAAAGAGAATAAAAAGCTCTTTAAAACGTGTTTACGCAGGTATTTCGGCTCCAGATTCTAGCCCATATAAGATTTTTACTAATATATCTTTAGCTAAAGTTAGAACAGTACAAGTGGATATTATTGGGGAGGTTAAAGTTCCTGGTACATATTCATTAAGTGCCTTATCCACTGTTTTAAATGCATTGTATGCTAGTGGTGGTCCTACAAAAAATGGAACATTTAGAGAGATTAAATTAGTGCGTAATGGACAAGAAACATCTTTATTTGATATTTATAAATATTTAATTGATGGTTCTCAAGATGGAAATAAAACACTCCAAGATCAGGATGTCATTATAGTAGGCTCCTATATCTCTAGAATTGGAATAACAGGTGCAGTTAAACGACCTGGTACATATGAAATCAAGGAAAGTGAGACTTTGCAGGATTTAATACGTTTTGTAAGTGGTTTTACATCAAATGCATACAAGGAAAATATTAAACTCACTAGAATTGAGGGTGATAGAAAGAGAATTAAGGAAGTGAGCTTAAATAATTTCCGCACTTCTAGATTATTTGATGGTGACAGGATAGAGGTGGGTGAAATTATTAACGAAGTTGAAAATAGGATAACTATTAATGGATCGGTTTATCGACCAGGAGACTTTGAGTACACAAATAATATTTCATTACTTGAACTTATTAATAAAGCATCTGGTGTTTTAGAAACTACTTACCTAGGTAGAGGGTTGATTGTTAGACAAGAAAGGAAAAGTGATGAAAGAGTTATTATACCATTCTCGGTTACCGAGATCTTAAATGAAAATAATAATATTATATTAAAGCCTAATGACGTTGTTCAAATATTTGATGAATCTGTTGTAAAAGATGCAAAAGAGATTTCAATAATGGGCGCAGTAAATAAGCCTACCACAATCCAGTATGTAGACGGTTTGAAATTAGAAGATCTTGTTGTGATGGCAGGAGGATATGCAAAAACTGCTAATTCTGAAGTTATTGAAGTAGTGCGAGAAGTAATAGATGGGGATTATAATACGATAAATAAAATTTTCAAAGTATCTGCAGATAAAGTACTGGACTTAAGTAATAATACACCATTTATTTTTAAACCTAATGACAGGATTATTGTAAGGTACCTTAAAGGTTCTGGAGAACAATCTTCTGTGGCTATTACTGGAGAGGTAAATTATCCTGGACTATATTATGCAGAAAACAAGAATGAGAAGATTCTAGATCTAATAAACAAAGCCGGAGGTTTATCTCCTTATGCTTTTGTAGATGGGGCAACACTAATTCGAAAAAACCCTTATTATAATGAACTTGCTCTTAACCTAACTTTTGATGCAATTAATGTAGATGGTGATGAGTCAGAAGGTAATGAAGGTTCAGATGAGTTAAACGACACTTATGATGAGCTGAATAATAAGAAAGAGTTCAGAGTTGGCATTGACTTAAGGAAAATATTAGAAGAAGGTGAAGATTCAAAACAAAATTTGATTCTAGTAAATGGTGATAAATTAGTCATTCCTTCACAGAAGGAAACTATTAAAGTTGAAGGTGAGGTTCTTCTTCCTACAATGGTTCGTTTTACAAAAAAAGAAAAATTAAAAGATTATATATTTAAGTCAGGTGGCTTTAGTGTTGGTGCTAAAAAATCTAAAGTTTATGTAGTGCATCCCAATGGAGATGTAGCATCTACTAAGAGCTTTCTTTTTATAAGAACGTATCCAAAAGTAAAACCGGGTTCTATAATATTTGTACCAAAGAAAAAGCCAAATCCAAATAAATTATCGACTCAAGAAGTTGTCGGTCTTTCAACAGGGTTTGCTACTTTAGCTTTACTAATCGAAAGATTATTTAATTAAAAAAATGAGCAATCAAGAGATAACTTCATCTGAAGAGAATTATAAGGATATTTTAAGTTATGTTAAGGACTACTTTAAAACACGTAAATTTATTTTTACTTGTCTTATTGTTGCTTTCATCCTGGCAGTTATATCAATACTAATTACACCTAGAACCTACAGTTCAAAAGTAACATTTATAGCCCAAGGTTCAAGTAGTTCCAAAGCTGGTGGAGGTATAGGTGGTTTAGTAAGCTTGTTAAGTGGTGCCGGTGGTGGTGGTGGATCAAGTGCTAGTGCTGATATTCCTACATTTTTGTATCCTAAGCTTGTTGAAAGTTATAATTTTCGAAAGAAATTGTCAGAAACAACTATAGATGTAAAGGAACTAAAAGAACCTATATCTTACGAAAAATATGCTTTAGAAATTGAAGATCCATCTTTTAAAGCGACTTTGCTTAAATATACTATAGGATTGCCTAAACTTCTTTCTAGCTCATCTAAGTCTAATGCTAAAGTAACTGATAATAAATCCGATAGTCTAGTATATATTAGTAGCTCTGAAAAAAAAGTGTTTAAATCTCTTGCATCAAAAGTTAAATTTGAAATTGTAGAAGAAGACGGGACATTAGAAATAACTACTACTATTCCAAATGAGCCTCTAGCTGCAGCACAACTAACAAATAGTGCAAAAGAAATTTTACAACAAGAAATAATAGGTTATCGTATTGCAAATGCCCAAGAGAAGTATAAATTTATTGATAAACAGTACGAGGAGAAGAAAAAATTATATCTAGAGTCTCAAGCTAAATTAGCTAGATATAATGATCGTAATCTCTTTAACACTACTAGCTCTTCTCTTATTAGAAAGCAACAGTTACAAGAAGAAAGCTCTTTGTTGTATTCAGTATATTCTGATCTTGAGCAACAGAGATTAGCTCAAAGTATAAAAATGCAAGAGGACACGCCTTCCTTTACGATAATTAATCCGGCAATAGTACCTACAAGTGCAGATTCGAAAAACAGTATAAAGACAATAGTTATATTTTTATTCGTTGGATTTATAGTATCTGTTTTGAGATATATATTCATAGTAACAAAACGTTACTTATCATATCTCTGGAGAGATATATAGATTTTAATTCTTATTTAGGAAAGAATGTAATTAACGGTTCTTTTGATAAAAATGAATTTATTAGTATCGAAATAGATTCACTTAGTAGTATAATCTTGATTAAAACAATTTTAGTAAAAGAACTAAATGTATAAGATGAAAAAAAACTTAATAATTTTTGGGACACGCCCTGAGGCTATAAAGATGGCACCGCTAGTAAGAGAATTTTTAAAAAATAATAAAGATTTCGAAACTAGGGTCTGCATAACCGCACAGCATAGAGAAATGCTAGACCAAGTCCTAAGTTTTTTTGAAATAGTTCCTGATTATGATTTAGACTTAATGAAGCCTAATCAGAATTTATATTCTTTAACGGCAGATATAATCACTGGATTAAAGCCTATACTAGAAGATTTTAAGCCAGATTACGTGTATGTACACGGTGATACAACCACAACAATGGCTTCAAGTATAGCGGCATTTTATTCTGGAGCACAAGTTTGTCATATTGAAGCCGGTCTTAGAACATTTAATAAGAGATCACCTTTTCCAGAAGAAATAAATAGAAGTATAGCAGGTAGAATTTCGGATTTTCATTTTTCACCAACAACTACATCTAAAACTAACTTAATAAAAGAAAATATAAAGGAGGGGCAAATTCTGGTTACAGGTAATACTGTTATAGATGCCTTAGCATATAGTTCTAAAAAAGTGATATCTAGTAACTATAATGATGATGAAATTAAAGCATTGAAATCAAAGTTAGATTTAAACAAAAAAATCATTTTGGTTACGGGTCACCGTCGTGAAAATCACGGTCAAGGATTTATAAATATTTGTGCCAGTTTAAGAATAATTGCAGAAAAAAATCCTGATGTTGAAATAGTTTATCCTGTACACTTAAATCCTAATGTACAAAAGCCAGTTTATGAACTTCTAAGTGATTTAGATAATGTAAAGTTAATAGACCCGCTATCTTATCCTTCATTTGTTTGGTTGATGACGAAATCATATCTAATTATAACAGATAGTGGTGGTGTTCAAGAAGAGGCTCCTAGTTTGGGTAAACCTGTATTAGTAATGCGTAATACTACGGAAAGACCTGAAGCTGTAGAGGCTGGTACCGTTGTGCTTGTGGGTACAAATGTTGATAAAATTGTAACAGAGACTCAAACCTTGTTAGATAGCAAAGATCTATATGACTCAATGAGTATGCTCCATAACCCTTACGGAGATGGTACGGCCAGTGAGCAGATTGTAAAATTTATAAAAGAAATTTAAGTAATGTATACACCAGAAGTAGTAATGATTGGTCTTGGGTATATAGGTTTGCCTACTGCGGCACTTATTGCACAGAATAATGTAAAAGTACACGGAGTTGATATTAATCAAGCCGTAGTTGACACAATAAATAGAGGTGAAATTCATATTGTAGAACCAGAACTGGACAAGGCAGTAGCTACTGCTGTTGAGAATGAATATTTAAAAGCTTCTACTACTCCAGTTGAGGCAAACACATACATAATTGTAGTTCCGACTCCTTTTAAGGGTAAAAACGAACCGGATATTTCATTCGTAGAATCTGCAACAAGAGGGATTATTCCACTTTTAAAAGAAGGTGATTTATATATCATAGAGTCTACATCTCCTATTGGTACTACAGATAAAATGAAGGATTTAATTTATCAAGAGCGACCAGAGCTTGAGGGGAAACTACATATAGCATATTGCCCTGAGCGTGTTTTACCTGGTAATGTAATGTATGAGCTGGTTAATAATGATCGTGTTATAGGAGGAATTGATGATGCTTCAACTATTCAAGCTATTAATTTTTATAGCAAATATGTAAAAGGGACTTTGCATAAAACAAATGCTAGAACGGCTGAAATGTGCAAGCTTGTTGAAAATTCTTCAAGAGATGTTCAGATAGCCTTTGCAAATGAATTGTCATTAATTTGTGATAAAGCAGACATAAATGTTTGGGAACTAATTAATCTCGCAAACAAGCACCCAAGAGTAAATATATTACAACCTGGTTGTGGAGTAGGAGGCCATTGTATTGCTGTTGATCCATATTTTATAGTATCAGATTACCCAATGGAATCTAAAATTATAGGTACCGCTCGAGAGGTGAACAACTACAAATCTTTTTGGTGCGCCGAGAAAATTCAAACAGAAAAATTGAAATTTGAACTTTCCCACGGTAGAAAACCTAAGGTTGCTTTAATGGGACTAGCTTTTAAACCAAATATTGATGATTTAAGAGAATCTCCTGCAAAATATATAGCGCAAAAAGTTTTACAAAATGATAGCAATGGAGAATATTTCATTGTTGAACCTAATATTACAGAGCATAATGTATTTAAATTAACTAATTACAAAGATGCTGCCGAAAAAGCTGACATCATTGCATTGTTAGTAGCTCACGATGAGTTTAAGGAGATAGACTTTGGCCAAGAGAAAGTGGTTCTTGATTTTTGTGGAGCCATAAAGTAATTTTTAATTTTTAACGAGATTGAATAATTTGATAATCTTGTTTAAATAATATTTGAATGATGAGTAAGAAGATATTAATTACCGGAGGAGCAGGTTTTATAGGATCTCACGTTACAAGATTATTTGTAAACAAATATCCGGACTATAAAATTTACAATCTTGATTCACTCACCTACGCGGGTAACCTTGAAAATTTAAGGGATATTGAGAAGAGTGCCAATTATTCGTTTATAAAGGCAGATATTGTTGATGAAGTTACTATACTAAATTTATTTATAGAGCACAGATTTGATAGTGTGATACATTTGGCAGCAGAGTCTCACGTAGATCGTTCAATTGAGGATCCATTAGCCTTTGCTAAAACAAATATTCTTGGAACTATGAATCTATTGAATGCTTTTAGGCAAATTTGGAATGATGATTATACAGGAAAATTATTCTACCATATAAGTACAGATGAAGTATATGGTACATTAGGTAATACAGGGCTTTTTGAAGAAACGACTTCTTATGATCCTAATTCACCATATTCTGCGTCAAAAGCCAGTTCAGACCACTTTGTAAGAGCTTATGGAGAGACATATGGAATGCCTTATGTCATTACTAACTGCTCAAATAATTATGGTAGTTATCAATTTCCTGAAAAGTTACTTCCTCTTTTTATCAATAATATAATTAATAATAAAAGTTTACCTGTTTATGGCGATGGTAATTATACAAGAGATTGGTTATTTGTAGAAGATCACGCAATTGCTATAGATTTAGTTTTTCATAAAGGTAAAAACCAAGAAACATATAACATAGGTGGTTTTAATGAGTGGAAGAATATTGATTTGGTAAAGCTTCTTTGTAAACAAATGGATGAAAGACTAGGTAGAGACGTTGGATCATCTGAGAGTCTTATTACATATGTAAAAGATAGACCAGGGCACGATTTACGATATGCCATTGATGCTTCTAAGATAAATAAAGAATTGGGATGGAGCCCATCTGTTACGTTTGAGGAAGGACTTGAGAAAACAATAACTTGGTACTTGAATAATGAAGACTGGCTTAAGAATGTAACTTCAGGCAATTATCAAAATTATTATAGTAAACAATATAAGTAATTATGAAAGGTATAATATTAGCAGGTGGCTCAGGCACTAGATTACATCCTCTTACAAAAGTTGTTTCTAAACAACTTTTACCTATTTATGATAAACCTATGATTTATTATCCTCTATCAGTACTAATGCTTGCTGGTATAAGGGAAATCTTAATCATATCAACGCCAAATGACTTACCTAACTTTAAAAAGTTATTTGGAGATGGAAGTAAATTTGGAATTTCTTTATCTTATGAAGAGCAACCTTCGCCAGATGGCTTAGCGCAAGCTTTTATAATTGGTGAAGAATTTATTGGAGATGACGACGTGTGTCTTGTGCTAGGAGATAATATATTTTACGGTGCTGGATTAAATCAACTGTTAATTGAGTCTGTAAATACTGTTAAAGAACAAAAAGAGGCCGTTGTTTTTGGATATTATGTAAATGATCCTGAGCGATATGGGGTAGCTGAGTTTGAAGATAATGGAAAGGTAATAAGCATAGAGGAAAAACCCGTAAACCCAAAATCAGATTATGCGGTTGTAGGCTTGTACTTTTACCCTAATTCTGTTGTGCAGATTGCAAAAGATGTAGTTCCTTCTCATAGAGGAGAGTTAGAAATTACATCTGTAAATCAAGCATATCTTGAACAAGATTCACTCCAACTTAAAAAAATGAGTAGAGGCTTTGCTTGGTTAGACACAGGTACTCACGAATCTTTAACTGAAGCGACAGAGTTTGTAAAAGCTGTAGAAAAGAGAACCAGTTTAAAAATAGCTTGTCTAGAAGAAATAGCAGTTAATTTTGATTGGATTACTAGGGAAGAAATTTATGAAGAGATTAAGGACTTAAAAGGAGATTACTTCGAGTATTTAAAGAAAATTATAAAAAAATAATCTTTTCAGAGATGAACTTAATCAAGCGTTTTTTGAAAAAATCTTTTGACAAGACAATAGATGGCACTGGTTTAGCAATTTTTAGAATTGCTTATTCTTCAGTTCTTTTGTGTGAGATAGCACAAATGTTCTATTTCAAGGAATTAATTTTTGATAAAATACCTTTTATTGATAAAGCCGAAATTTACTTCGGATTACCTATAGGAATATGGTTTTTGTCAGTATTACTTTTAGTTTTTGGTCTTTTTACAAGATTTGCGTCCATAATTAATTATTTAATGAGTCTTATACTTATAGGAACTATTACGTCTTATGAGTATCACGTGTTCTATGCATATATGGGGATAAACTTCCTTCTTATGTTTTTACCAGTGAGTCGATGTCTATCATTAGATCGATTACTTTTAAAACTTAAATATTCAAACACTACTTTTCAATACAATCCTCCTAAAAAAGTACGACAGCTGTACTATTTTCTTCCACTATTTGTTGCCATTGGATTAGTATATTTTGATTCTATTTTTATAAAATTAACGGCAGATAGCTGGTTAAATGGTCTTGGAGTTTGGATGCCGGGTTCTTTCCCTATGATGGCGCAGCTTAACCTATCATTTTTACTCAACATTGAGTATTTAATGTATTTCTTGGGTTACTTAACACTTGCGCTTGAATTTGGATTTATTTTTCTTTTTTTTAGAAAGAAAATGAGAGTTTCCATTTTTATTTTAGGCGTTCTTTTGCACTTAGGTATTTTGATTGTTTTTCCAATACCCTGGTTTGCTCTTACCTTTATTTCTATATACCTCTTAATGGTACCTGTTTCCTTTTGGAAAAAATATCTTGTAAGGAAAAATAAAAATCATAAGTTTAATTTTTACTATGACACAGAATGTCCGTTGTGCATAAGAACTAAAATTATTATTTCACACTTAGATTGGTTTGATGTAATAGGATTCAAGACAGTACAATTTGATGCAGATGATCATCCTAAATTAAGTGATATTGATAAAGAGATCTTATTAGATGATATACATAGTGTAGATAAGAATGATAAAGTTTATAAAGGAGTTGATACTTATCTACAAGTTTTTAAAAGAATTTTCTATTTATTTCCATTATACCTTCTTATTAGCTTACCAGGGATATATCACTTAGCAAAAAAGGTATATGGATATGTAGCTGAAAATAGAGACACAGAAAGATGTAGTGAAGAAAATTGTGGGTACAACCCTCCTACAATAATTAATAGTAATGAGATTAAAATTTTACAAAACTATACAGTAAACAGTTTAAAGTTTGATGTGGTTAAAACCATAATTTATGCTTTTACAATATTTCAATTTCTTATAGTTCTTAATAGTCCTTTACTTAGTAATTTCATCCATAAGATTGGTTTAAAAGATTCTTATGTAGAGAAAACAATCCAAACTGTTAGTTATAGTGTAGCAACAATAACAAAACCCCTATTTGGTTTAACAGCGCATAGCGTATTTATAGATAAAATTCACTACCAGGGATACAATCATATCATTGCCGTAGTCTATGTTTCAGAAGACGGTACAGAAGAGTGGCTACCGCTCATAGATAAAAATGGACAGCCGTCTTATTATAATTACGGAACAAACTGGAGAAAAATGTCTTTTAGTACAAATAACCCTAATATAGATAGTACAAAACTCTATACGGGGATAAGAGATTTTTCTGCCTTCTGGGCACATAAAAATGATATTGATTTAAATAGTGCTACATTTTTATTAAAGGTTAAGAAAATTGAAGGAACTGATAAATGGGAAAAGGACTATTTAAATAGTTTAATAGATAGACCTTGGATAGATGGAGGTAGTGTAAGTTGGGAGAATAAGAAGTTTTATTCAGAAATAAAAGATATTGAATCTTTATAGGTATGACTAAAAAAGTTCTAATTACTGGAATGCAAGGCTTTCTAGGTAATCGTTTAAAGGACATACTTTGTAACAAATATGAAATATTTGGATTAGCCAGAAATGAACATCTAGATGGAGATACAGTCATTTATTCATCTAGTAAATTATCAGGAATAAAAATAAAACCAGATTATGTAATTATTTGTCACGCTGCGGTTTCATCTGGTAATTTAAAGCAAATAAATGATGACTTATATAACGTAAATGTAAGATTAACAGAGGATGTAATTAAGACTTTTAATGATTCAAAGATCATTTACATATCAACAGCATCTATTTTTTTAAACACTGGAGCGATTATTACAGAACATACTGCTAGTAGTCCGATAAATTCATATTCAATTTCTAAGTGCTGGGCAGAGCAAGTTATATTAAGTAATAGTGAAGCAGTCATATTACGTCTTTCTTCATTGTATGGTATTGGTATGAAAGATAATACCATAATACCCAATTATGTAAATCAAGCATTACAAAATAAAACTATTGAGGTATGGGGAGAGGGTAGTAGAAAGCAAAATTATACACACATCAATGATGTATGTTTTTATATAGAAAAATGTATTCACCATTTTGATAAGGTAAAAAATAAGATACTACTGCCTGTGCACAGCAAAGAGTACTCTAATAAAGAACTAGCTGTATTAATTTCAAAATATACAGATGCCGTTATCACTTATTTAAATACTGATAATGCGCCATCATATCATTACGATAATAAAATAACACAACAACTTTTGAACTGGTCACCCATTTCAAATTTTGAACAAGAAATAAATAACTATATTCAATGGAAGCAAAAACAGTTTTAGTTACTGGTATAGGAGGAAACGTAGGTCAGGGTATATTAAGAAATATTATTTCTTTAAACCGCAATATAAAATTAATAGGGATTGATATCGCTAGCTTTACATCTGGTAATCATTTATGTCATAAAACATATAAAGTCCCTTATTCATATGATGATAACTACATTCCTACAATAAGTGATATTGTTAAAAGAGAGAATGTAGACCTCATAATACCTTCTACAGATTATGAGATATATTATTTGTCAAAAAATGAAGACACACTAGATGCTACAGTAGTAGCGAGTAATGCTACTACCGCAAAGACGTACTTAGATAAGTACACTACCTATACATATCTATCTAGTCATAATATACCATTTGCAAAATCTTGGATAACTGGTGAATATGATTTTTCAGAAAAAGAAATTATAGCAAAGCCTAGAGAGGGAAGAGGGTCAAGAGGAATATTAATTAATCCAGAAAAACCTAATGAACTTCCAGAAGGTTATATGATTCAACCTTTAAGTAAAGGAAATGAAATTACTACCGCAGTATATGTGTCAAAGGAAAATAACTTACACGGTCTCTTTACAATGGAGCGTAAGTTAACAAATGGGACAACTACAGAGTCTAAGGTGATTTTCCAGTACAATGATAGACTTGCAAAAATTGCACAAAGTATGATAGACCTAGGTGGTTTAAAAGGAAGCTTTAATATTCAAAGTATTGTAACAGATGATGATGAAATAGTTCCTTTTGAAATTAACTGTAGAATTTCTGGAACAAATTCTATTAGACATAATCTAGGATTTCAAGATGTAAAATATGCTGTGCAAGAGTATTTATATAATGAGCAACCAGACACGCCTAACCCTATAGAAGGAATATCTACAAGAATCTTAATGGATGTTGTATACCCTAATGTGTCAGACTTTAATAAACTTAGTAAAGTAAAACATATATTATTTTAATATGAAAAAATATATTTTTTTTGATGTATCAGCGACCTTACTAGGTAAGCCTACCTTATTTACGACCATACAGCACACGCTAGAAGATCACGGCATAAGCGTTTCTCTAGAGGATATTAAGCAAAAACATAAGCTATTATCTGAGGTAATACATTTTCCAGATAGAACAGATCACATATTCTACAAAAAATTTAATTCTGATTTACTTTATTTATTAGGTATTGTACCTCATAAACCACTAGTAGATGATATTTTTAAAAACTGTACATATCTCCCTTGGGAAAAATTTGAGGATACTGACGTATTAAATGAATTAGAGATACCTCTAGGTATTATTTCTAACTTTAATACAACTTTAAAGGATAAACTCAACACTTTTTTTGGTGATATTTTTAAAGATGTATTTGTCTCAGAAGAGCTAGGTGTGGCAAAGCCAGATGTAGAATTTTACAAAAGAGCGTTAGAAAAAATACCTTTTAAGGCAGAAGAAGTTCTGTATATAGGAGACTCTATAAAACTTGATATGGAACCTGCATTAACGTTAGGTATAGAAACCTTAATTATTGATAGAGATGATTTTTATCCAAATCTTGAAAAAAGAATTTCTAGCTTACGCGAAATAAAGAATTATATATAATGGGCAAGACCTTAGCGATATTAGGATCAGGTCATTTAGGGCAACAAATAGCACATTATGCTATAAGTGATAAGCACTATGACAACGTAGTTTACTTTGATGACTTTACATCAGATACGCATCGAGATGGTCATTCCATTATAGGAAAGACAGATGCCATAATCGACAAATATACAGAAGGTATCTTTGACCACATTCTCATAGGGATAGGATACAAACATCTATCAAAAAAGAAAGAGCTCTATGAGCGCTTTATGGGGAAAGTACCTTTTGGTAAAATTATTCATAGCTCCACCTGGGTAGACCCCACTGCACAAATAGGAGATGGCTGTGTTATTTATCCTAATTGTGCTATAGATGCAAATGTTATTATTAAGGCAAACACAGTTGTAAATATAGGGAGTACCATTGCACACGATACACAGATAGATAAACATTGCTTCTTATCTCCTAGAGTAGCCCTTGCAGGTTTTATCTCGGTACAAAACTCTTGTATAATAGGCATTAACACCACAATAATTGATAATATTACAGTGGTATCAAACACGCAGCTAGGAGGTGGGACAGTAGTCACAAAAAATATAGATAAAGCAGGTCTGTATGTTGGGAATCCACAAAGATTTATAAGGTAATTCTAGTCAAAAGTGTATTCTGTATAATTCTAATTAAAGACACAAAGTTTAAAACATTATGATACCATTTAATAAACCATATCTAACCGGAAAAGAATCACATTATCTATATGATGCGGTAGATACCGGTAAACTGTCAGGTAATGGAAAGTATACCAAGCTTTGTCAAGACTTTTTTAAAGATAACTTTGGCTTCGGTAAGTGTTTGTTAACAACCTCTTGTACAGATGCCTTAGAGATGGCAGCTATACTTATTAATATAGAACCGGGTGACGAGGTAATTATGCCTTCATACACCTTTGTATCTACATCTAATGCTTTTGTTTTAAGAGGGGCAAAAATAGTTTTTGCAGATAGTCGTCCAGATCATCCTGGTATAGATGAGAGTAGTATAGAATCACTTATTACAGAAAAAACTAAGGCCATAGTACCTGTTCACTATGCAGGGGTAGCTT
>Ga0209295_1000492_pt1 | contig 18859 bp, 16 predicted proteins | sample Porto_5metaG_FD_187428 | JGI IMG/M metagenome (GOLD analysis project Ga0209295, IMG submission 187428) | Marine algal microbial communities from Porto, Portugal - Porto_5 metaG (SPAdes) (version 2) | ecosystem: Host-associated > Algae > Red algae > Unclassified | place: Portugal: Porto... | reverse complement strand
ATACTGAGCGTTGCTATAAATAAGTATGGTGGAGCTAAACGGAGTCGAACCGTTGACCCCTTGCATGCCATGCAAGTGCTCTACCAACTGAGCTATAGCCCCTCGCTAAGAGTGTGCGTATTTTATGTAAGAGCGGCAGTCTTGTCAACAACTATTTTAAAAATAATGCATAAATATGCAAAAAAAAGTGTTTTAGCCTATTTTAAAGGCTCAATAAGCCCAAACTAGCGTGGATTTTGCTTAAGTGCGATCTCTTTAATGGCTTTATCGGTATAAAACTCTTCTTCGCTGCCATCAGAAAAAATAATCGCACAGCATTCAGTTGGCATATATTGACCGCCTTTTTCTCGGATCGTTCTTATACCTTTGACGCCAACGATGTCATATTCGCTCAATTTATCCAGATTATGCTTGGTGTAACCACAGTAAGTGCTGTATATCCATTTTAAATCTTCGAAGTCTTGGCCCTTGGTCAGGGTCAAAGTTGCGTCAAACAGCTCCTTTACGATGGCATCATAATATTTCTGTGCTTCTTTTAGGGTATTAAAAATATAATCTTTGCTTTCTATCGTGACGGTTTTGGCGGGCATATTAGCATCCACTAAATATTCTCATATAATTGGTTTATTGAATTCATAATATTTCTTTTTCGGTAGAGCTGTTTTTACAAGTAAAATTTCATCTAGTGATAGTCAGTCATCTTTGACATAGTTGGGATCTCTTCTGCATCTTGGACAAATTATCTCTACATCACCTTCATCAGTCCATACAACTCTTCGTAAATCATCAGAAGGCCATGTGATACCACATATTGTACAATCGCTTTCTATTTCATCACTATATTCGTTGTCGCAGTAAACGCACCGGTATCCTGTTTCACTATCATTTTCAGGTATCATGGTGTCATTACCACACTCTACACAGTGGATAGTTTGTTCATTATGAGATGAATAACTCTCATACCTTTCAAATTCACGGCTCTGGTTGTGGCGTTGGAGTTTTATATTCGCCTTCATTTTTCTCAAATATAATTCAGCTTGTAGATTACGTTGAGCTTGATTATTTATGGACTGGTTCAATAATATTCTTGTTTCACCTGCTTCTTGTAAAGTTTCTTCTGAAACACTCGCTTTTAGGTAATCTCTAGAATATTTAAGAAAAAATTCTGCGTCATACATTAGAAAATTTTTGACTTCTGCATGGTTGTACATATCATCAAGTAGCTCAGGTCTTGGCTGTCGATGCTTTGTTTGAGAGTTACCATAAGATACAGCAACTTCTAACCACCAGTCTGCCTTATTATCATCTGTTACAAAGATAATGTCCTTTAGTTTTTTCTCTTTTACATGGTCTAAAATCTGTTGCCATATAAGATAGTCAGCATACTTTTTCTGATAAACAATTTGATTGTCTACACAAACTTCATCTTTTTTCTCATCCAAATAGCCCGGAGATATTTTGAGTTTATATTTAGCTTGAGCGTTTTTGTATAAAGCATCTATTTTTTCTTGAGTGTAAGCTGCACTCCCAACTCTATTATCAAAAATCGTATCTATATTTTCTTCAAGAGGATCGGATTCGTTAATTTTTTGCTGATCACTGATAATGTTATCAATTTCTTTCGCTAGTTCATCTCCTAACGACTTAAACTTTTCTTTAATATTGTCAACGTCAATTGGTGAGTGTACTTTTTTTTATTTGCAATTTATTTAGTTCTGTTGCTAAAGTGCTTTGCGATTTATTTATAGCTTCTTTTGCTTCTATAAGTAAATTCGTTCTACTTCTGATAGTCGTTAATCTATTACGCTTGAATTCGAGAGCTACATGGTGAGGAATCCAGATTCTATCATCTAGACTTTCTAGTATTTTTATAAATTCGTCTCTACTACTATTTTGATACCGATAAAGGTTGAGTAATATATTGGTATCAAAAATAAACAAAGCATTTTCCCAGATATGACGGTATTCTTGCTCTGTGAAATTATAATCATACTGCTTAAACATATCTTTCATAGGATGTTACCCTAGCCGATTTTCAGTTGAAAAATACTAGCTTCTCATAGTGGAGGCGATAAAAATTTAGAATGTATGTTTCTTTTATTAAAATATTAACTTCAGTAACTAAATGAAGTATTCTAAGTTATCTAGATTTTTTAAGACTTACTTACGATTAACTATAATGTCATTGCTAATACGTAAAAAATATCAATATTATAATTTTATTAGTCATCAAATATATGAGATTGTATTTGAAATGCTTTATTGAGATAACCTAAGTAAATGTTTACCAAAAAAAATTACCCTAATCGTATATTGATTAGGGTAATTTGAACAGCTTTTATAAAATTATTTTTAAATTTACTCAGCAACTGAACTATTCAGCAGCAGCTAAGAAATCTGGCAATTCTGCCGCTTGTTTCTCAAGTTTTTTCAGTTTCTTTTTGCCAAGGCCGCCTAATACATCAACTGCATGACGCAAGCGAGTCAATGTCATGTCAGCACCGATAATCGCCATAGAGTTCATGACTGGCGTCGATGAGGTGCTACCAGCGATAGCGATAAAGAACGGCGCCATAAAGTCACGCATCTTGATATCAAGATGAGCGGCAAGGCCTTTTAGCGTGGCATAAATGTTTTCTTCTGACCACGTCGGCAGGACTTCTAATTGCCAAAGCGCTAATTGCAGCATCTCGATAATTTGCTCAGGGTTGAGCGATTTATGAGTGAAGCTCTCAGCATTGATATCAGGTAGGTTTTGGAAGTAGAAACCACCCCAATTAACCGCATCAGACAATAGCTCGATACGTGGCTGAATCGCCGCTGCGATAGCCGTTAGCTTATCACTGTTACTAGCCCACTCAAGGATTTTATTCTTTAGCTCTTCAGGGCTAAGCGCACGTAGCCATTCTGCATTGAGCCAGTTTAATTTTTCGATATCGAAGATAGGGCCACCAAGCGACACACGTTGAATATCAAAGCTGGCAATCATTTCTTCTAGCGTAAACTGCTCAGCATCATTGGGCATTGAGTAGCCCATACGACCGAGGTAGTTTAGCAACGCTTCAGGCAGCACGCCTGCATCACGATAGTAAGTGATAGAGGTTGGGTTTTTGCGTTTAGACAGTTTTGATTTATCAGGATTACGCAGTAGTGGCATATGGCAAAGCGTAGGCATTTCCCAACCAAAATAATCATAAAGCAGTTGATGCTTAGGCGCAGAGTTCAGCCACTCTTCACCGCGCATGACATGGGTGATTTCCATCAAGTGGTCATCGACGACGTTGGCTAAATGATACGTTGGCATGCCGTCTGTTTTTAGCAGTACTTGCATATCGACTTGAGTCCAAGGGAACTCAACGGTGCCACGTAGCATGTCTTGTACCTGACAAGTGCCTTCGGCCGGTACACGCATACGAATCACGTGCGGCTTGCCCTCGCTTACCAATTGCTCAGTTTTTTCTGGAGCAAGATGAGCACAGCGACCATCATAACGAGGAGTCTCGCCATTGGCCATTTGTTCAGCGCGCATGGCGTCTAACTCTTCACTGGTACAAAAACAGCGGAACGCATGATTTTTTTCTATGAGTATCTCGGCGTGTTTTTTGTAGATATCGCTACGCTCGCTCTGACGATAAGGGGCGTGTGGGCCACCAATATCTGGGCCCTCGCTCCAATCCAGACCAACCCAACGTAAAGCGTCCAAAATCATTTGTTCTGATTGCTCAGTTGAGCGAGTTTGATCAGTGTCTTCGATACGTAAGATGAATTCGCCGCCGTGAGCTTTGGCAAAGGCTAAGTTAAACAGGGCAATATAGGCAGTACCTACGTGTGGGAAGCCAGTTGGTGATGGAGCGATACGCGTGCGCACAGGGCGCGTGCTGTCAGTAGAGGTTTGCATGATAAAAGTCTCAAAGTTTGCTATCGATATAAGCTATCAGTATAAATAGCGATGAAAGATATGAAGTCGATGTTAAGAAATAGCGTAAAATATAGCGCTAGTATAACAGAGACATGTGATATTTTTAATGAAAAGCCCTTCTAGTGCTTGACTACAGGTGTATCCTTGCGATAATAATGCTAAGCAAGTCATAACTTGTTTATTTTCATCTAATTACTGGCCAGTGTGGTCGTCATCTATTGAGTTGTTTGTGTCCCTATCAAAGTCTAAGCCAAAATCGAAAGCCAGTCCTTCTGTCGCTACTGATCTCTCTGAGTCAGCGTCTAATCCTTCTACTATAAAGGATGCGTCTACCCAAGATGTCGATCTGGATGTTACTCACGCCCGCCATGAGGGTGATATCACGTCCGATGAATTGAGTTTTGTTCATGATGCGGTATTACTACAAGAGACAGTCGCTGCGGTGCTCGGTGTGAAATCCTTGCCTAAGCAAAAGGAAGGCGACCAAAATAGCTTAAATATAAGTGGTATCTATGTTGATGCGACCTTTGGTCGTGGCGGACATAGTCGATTGCTATTGAGCCAACTTGCTGATGATGCAACACTAATTGTCTTTGATAAAGACCCGACAGCCATTAGCGTGGCGCAAGAGCTGGCAAGCAAAGATAGCCGCGTACGTGTGGTTCACGATAGTTTTGCGACGTTGACTGACAGTTTGGCTGCCATGGGCATCAGTAAGGTTGATGGCTTGATGGCGGATTTGGGTATTTCATCACCGCAGATTGATGATGGTAGTCGTGGCTTTAGCTTTATGCGCGACGGTGCAGTAGACATGCGTATGGACACCAGCCGTGGCCAATCAGTGGCCGAATGGCTTGAAACAGTTGATGATGAGACGTTGGCTAATGTGCTTTATGAGTTTGGCGAAGAGCGTCACAGCCGCCGTATTGCTCGCGCTATCAAACAGATGGAGAGCTACGAGTCTACGCTTGAATTAGCAGAAGTGATTAAGGTTGCGCATCCCAATTGGCAACGTGGCAAACATCCAGCCACACAAAGCTTTCAGGCCATGCGTATTTTTATTAACAATGAGCTAGGCGATGTCGACGACTTTTTAGCGCAAAGCATTCCTATCTTAAAATCAGGTGGACAGCTTGCCGTGATTAGTTTTCATTCATTAGAAGATCGCCGTATCAAGCAGTTTTTGCAGCGCCATAGCAAAGGTCAGTATCCAGAAGACGAAAATTTGCCTATGCCGCCCAATCGTCCACGTTATTTTAGCAAACCTAAACGCGTTGGGCCTAGCAAAGTTGAAACCAGTCATAACCCACGCTCGCGCAGCGCATGGTTACGTATGGCCACCCGTACTGATACAGCTTACGAGCAGACAACAACATCATAGAGTAACATGACGCCGCAAGTCGTAGTCTAATACGATTATTAAGTTATGTAAGATTGCTAATGCTTGTCTAAATGATGCGTAAATGTCCTAATGGCTACGCCACTGTTAAAAATCTGTAAATATTGTCTGTTAGGCTCAGCAGTTGGTTTTTTATGCACATGATAGTTGCATGGCTTTATATGTAGTACAGCCATGCAACGTGTTTGGTTATGGTATGACCTATTGATAGCCATGAGTTGTGATGACTTATGGCTTCCGAATATATTTTTCATATTCGTTTTTTAAATTTAGTTTTACACTTATAAGTGTCTTTGGTTTTATATTTATCGATGGTATGACCGAATAATGACACGTTCATCTTTCGCAATCCGTTATCTACTCTATCGTTTACGTTCACCTTTTTGAGATCTCATGGCAATATCTGACAAACCAGCGAATCGACGCACTGCTACACCTTATAATACCGATGTCGGCGAGCTGTTCATGCGCCGGTTTAATGTGGTGAGCATTTATGTGGTCGTGCTACTGCTATTGGCCGCCACGATTGTATGGAGTGGTATCAAAACTGCCGAAGAAGTTCAGCAATATCATCAGGACTACAAAACCTTGCAAGACATGAAAAAACAAGAACGTAAGCTACAAGTAGAGCATCAGCGTCTATTGATTGAGCAGCAAACCTTTAGCGCCACGCCGCAGATTGCCAGTCGAGCGGTTGCTGAATTGGGTATGTATTCGCCCACATTAAAGGACAAACTGATTATCCAACCTGGTGTCGCTAATGCATTGGTGCCAGTGGTTACGGAAGACTCAGATGAAGAGTTGACTGACGTGATTGGGCCACGCGCCTCTACCGACATCTCTCCTGAAGAACCAGCGACGGAGGCAGGACAATGAGTGAGAAAAAGCCTAAATCCACCGCAAAAAATACCAGTAAAAAACCAGCCAGCGGCAAGGTAACCAAACCTCTCCGCCGAGCCAGTGCGGCTAAATCTGGTCAGACGAGCAGCAAGCCTGATAAAGCTGCAAGTAATCGTAAGGCCAAATTGTTTGGTCGTATCAAAAAAAGCGACACCCAAGGCGCTTATACCAGTGTAAAAAATCGTAAAAGTAAAATGGTTTTTTCGAGCAAAGCGTCAGGTGCTTCTGCTCTTGGCGGTTTTGAACAAGACAAAAACCGTTTTCGTATGGTTTGGGGTCTAGCGCTAGTTATATTGGCGTTGTTGATTAGCCGCGCCTATTATATTCAGGTTGCCAACGCACAGTTTTATCAAGACAAAGGTAATGAGCTTATTACCAGTGAGCGTACCCAAAAGTCTTATCGCGGTATGATTACCGATCGTAATAATCTACCGCTTGCGGTCAGCGCGCCGCTCGCGACAGTTTCATTCAGTCCGCATGATTACTCGCGTGAATATTACGAGCTAAAGCGCATTATCATTACCAACCCTAGCAGTCCACAATTACAGGCGCGTATGCAAAAGCGCCTAGATAATATGGATCTGACCAAGCTAGCCGCTGCTGCCAATATTTCGGTCGATGAGTTGAAAAAAGTCACTGCTATTGATGACAGTATCGATGTGACCGATGAGAAAGCCGTAAAAGCAGCTTTGCCATCTGGCGCAGGTTCGCACTATTTGCCACTGCTTAATAAGGTTACACCTGAGATTGCCCAAAGCGTCAGTTCGCTTGACTTTCCTGGTGTCTACGAAAAGAATTTCTTTCAGCGTTATTACCCTCAGCCACAGTCTAACGCGCAATTACTGGGCTTTATGGGTCAAAACGCTACAGACCCTGAAGGCGGCTACGAAGGCCGTGCTGGTATTGAACGCCAGTATGAAAAAGATCTGGCAGGTGATGACGGGAAAGTTCTGGTTCTAAAAGACGCCAAACAAAATAGCCTAAAAGAAATCAAACAAATCGAGCCAGAAGTACCTGGTAAAGATGTGGCATTGACGATTGATTCACGCTTACAGTATTTGCTATATAAAGAGCTAGAAAAAGCAGGTCGTTTGCAAAAAGCGCGCTGGTCCACGGGTATGATTGTTGATGTGCAGTCTGGTGAAGTGTTGGCACTATCGACATGGCCGTCGTTTAACTCAAACAACCTCAATGAGATGACAGGTGAAAACCAGCGTAACCGCGCACTGTTAGATGTGTTTGAGCCAGGTTCGGTGATGAAGCCGTTTACCGTGGCGGCAGCGCTAGACTCGGGAAAATATACGCCAACGACTTTGATTGATACCAATCCCGGTTCGATTCGCGTACGTGGCTATACCATTCGAGATCATAATAATTTGGGTATGATTAATATGGCAACGCTACTACAGAAATCCAGTAACGTTGCCTCGACCAAGATTGCGCTATCACTGCCAGCCGATGCTATTAGTAATATGCAACGACAGTTTGGCTTTGGCTCAAAAACACCTTTGCAATTCCCAGGTGAGGGCAGTGGTTTGATCGTCACGCCAAAAGAGAAAGAAACCTCGCGCCGTGCAACGGTTAGTTATGGTTATGGTCTACAAGTGACATTGGCCCAGGTTGCACAGGCGTACTCAGCCCTAGCAGCAGGCGGGGTCATGCATCCATTAACTTTAATTAAAGATGACAAGTCGCAGCCAAGCAAACGGATTATGGCGCATGAGCAGGCAATGTCTATCGTGCAGATGCTTGAGAGCGTGACTGAGCCTGGTGGGACGGCGAAAGCCGCCGCTATTGATGGATATCGCGTGGCAGGTAAGACAGGTACGTCACGCCGAATCAACCCAGATGGTGGTTACTATACGGATCAGTATCGTAACGTCTTTGCTGGTATGGCACCTGCATCTAATCCAAAGCTGGTAGGCGTAATGCTTATCGAAGACCCACGCGGTCAGATTTATGCTGGTCTCACAGTCGCACCTGTCTTTCATAATGTGATGAAAGAAGCATTGCGATTGTATAATGTGCCTTTGGATAAGCCACTAAAAACGGAAGCGCAGTAAGCGTTCAATTATTTTAAATGTCCAGCTCTATTGAGCTGACACGTTTTAACTGTTTAGGATTTATCTATGACTATATCATCGCTAGATAGCGCTACTGTTACTTTACAACAGCTTATAGATGCAAATAAAAGCCAGCAGCTTACAGCGATGATAGCAACATCGATTCAGAAAGCATCTAATCAGGCAGGGTCAGATCAAGCCCAATCTATTGCCCATATTCCGTTTCAACAGTTTCGCTTAGACAGTCGCCAATTAGAAGCAAATGACGTATTTGTCCTGTTAAAAAGTCAAACAGCCAACCCTCAAAAAAGTCGCGACTATTTACTGCAAGCGACTGAACAAGCCGCGTTTATTATCTCAGAGATTGACCCTAGCGTTGTGCTTAGCGAAGCAACAAATCCTTCAAATACCAGTAGTGAAACGACGAAAGGTGATATCGCTAATGCACCTCAGCAACTAGCAGCATTACCATGCCCTGTCTTATATGCTCCTAACATTCGCGATTTTTTAGGTAGCTTAATTCAAGCGCGCCTGCAATATCAGCAGCCAATGACTCTACCGACCGTGGTTGCGGTGACTGGTACGAATGGTAAAACAACCATCAGCCAATTAGTGGCACAGCTTACTCAATTGATGGGTCAGAGTAGCGCGGTAATGGGCACTGCAGGTAATGGTAGACTTGGCGCTTTGGTGCAAGCCAGCCATACCACGGGCGATGCGTTAGCTGTCCAACAGTTCTTATATCAAATGGGCACAGAGCAAGTAGAAATATTGGCATTAGAGGCCAGCTCTCATGGGTTGGACCAGCAACGTCTACAAGGTATGCCAGTCACTGTAGCGATTTATACCAATTTGAGTCGTGACCATTTAGACTATCATGCTGATATGGCAGAATATGCCGCTGCCAAAGCCAAGCTGTTTGATAAAGCTCATTTCCCAGATTTGACCCATGCCATTATCAATATTGATGATGAGTACGCTCAGGTTATGTTGGATACGGCAAACGCTAGCGGTTTGACGGTATGGACATACAGTTTGGATTCATCAAAAGCTGCTACTTTCGTTGCCGCTGATATCGCGCCAAGTCTACAAGGCGTCAAAATAAATCTGCGTACTGATTTTGGCGATGACAAAGCTGACAACATAGAGATTGTCAGTCCATTATTAGGTCGCTTCAATGTAGCCAATTTGCTCGCAGCGATAGCAGCCGTCGTAGCACTTGATGATGACTTGGCTATGAATATAGAGCGTATTACACCTGCTGTTGCACAGTTGCAAGGTGCGGTTGGGCGCATGCAGCGTGTACCGTCAAATGATGGCTGCTTTATCGTAGATTATGCGCATACCCCAGATGCGCTAAGCCAAGTGCTGGCAAGTTTAAAAACCCACTGTAAAGGTCAGCTATGGGCGGTATTTGGTTGTGGCGGAGATCGTGATGCAGGCAAACGACCATTGATGGCGCAAGCAGGGCTGGCAGGTGCTGATCAAGTTGTTCTGACTGCGGATAATCCACGTACCGAAGACCCCAATGTAATTTTGCAAGATATGCAGGCTGGTATGACAGCTGAGCAATATCAACGAACTCATATCGAGCCTGCCCGCCAAACCGCTATTGAGTATGCAGTTAGTCACTCAGGCGTAGATGATATCGTTGTCATCGCAGGCAAAGGTCACGAAACTTATCAAGAGATTAACAACGTTCGCTATGATTTCGATGACAGTGTTGTTTTGCAGCAAGCATTGAATCAGGCGGGACGTGTGTAGTTGATTGACTCTCGATACATGCATTAGTAAAAATTGATCATTAAATATAAAAATTAAGTAGTCATCATATAAGGTAATCATTATGACAGCCGACACCGATAATACTGCCCAGTCGCAAGGGCTCTATGTCTGGCAAATGGACAATATACTCGCAGCTACCGCATCGCTTGATGGGCATTGGCAACTACCACAAGGCCATGCAGTAGAGCAGACGGCTTTAGCCAGTAAGCGTATAGCCACCGATACCCGCACGATAAAGCCAGGCGATATATTTTTGGCGCTAAGTGGCGATAATTTCGATGGTCACGATTACATCGAGACAGCAGTATCAAAAGGCGCAGTTGCCGCTGTTGTCTCGCGTCCTATCTCGTTATCCGGCCCAAATGCTATTCCGCAATTGGTGGTCAGCGATACTCGTTTGGCGCTAGGTCAATTGGCAGCGTATCGTCGTCAGCAGCATACAGATTTGACCGTGATTGCTATTACGGGCTCTAGTGGTAAGACTACTTGTAAAGAAATGCTAGGCAGTATTTTTGGTAGATTGGCACCGACCTTAATCACTCGTGGTAATCTCAATAACGATTTAGGTGTGCCAATGATGTTGCTTGAGCTATCGGATCATCATCGTTATGCTATTTTGGAATTGGGCGCAAACCATATTGGTGAGATTGCTTATACGACTGAAATCGTTCAACCTGACGTGGCCTGTATCTTAAACATCGGTACAGCGCATTTGGGCGAATTCGGTAGCCGTGAAGGCATCTGCCAGACTAAAGCAGAGATTTATCATACGTTGACGGACGCGCAGTTTGCAATTGTTCCTGATAAGGATGATTTTACCAATCAGCTACGTCGAATCGCTGAAAAGCACACCTCACATGTGATTGGCTTTGGTAATACGGATGTCAGCGCAAGCCATCTAGACGTAGAGCCTGAGCGTAGCGAATTTAAGCTACATATTGGTAACCAAGTCCATGATATCAACTTGCCATTGGCAGGTGAACATAATGTCAATAATGCCTTGGCTGCGGCTGCCTGTGCGCATGCGCTAAATATTGACGTGAGTGATATCGTCATTGGGCTCGAAAATGCGCGTCCTGCTAAAGGTCGTTTAAATAGCCAGATACTTGGTATGCACCGTCTCATTGATGACACTTATAATGCTAACCCTCATTCGGTACGTGCCGCTGCTAAAGTATTGGCCGCGCAAACGGGTACGCAGGTCATGGTGCTGGGCGATATCGGTGAGTTAGGAGAGGCGGCTATTAGTGAGCATCAAAGCTTGGGCCGTACTATTGCGACCACAGGTATCAACGTGCTGCTTTGTGTTGGCGAATACGCCCCTTATACCGTTGCGGGTGCGCAAGAAGTGTCTGATATCAGTGCGCATGCCTTTGCAGATAAAGACAGTTTATTACAGTATTTACAGCCGTATTTGCAAGCGCAACAAGCTAAGCCTTGTACTGTGTTGTTCAAAGGCTCTCGTTCCATGGGAATGGAAACACTTATTCATGCGCTAGTAGAGGAGTAGGCGGTGTTAGTTTGGTTGTTCGGCTGGCTTGGCCAGTATTATACGCCGTTTTCTGCGGTTTCTTCGTTGACACTGCGAGCATTGCTTGCCGTTGTTACCGCCCTTGTATTTAGCATGATGTTTGGTGGCCGTGTCATTCGGCACTTGCGATCGCTAAAATATGGTCAGGCCATTCGTAACGATGGGCCTCAATCGCATTTGGCCAAGACTGGTACGCCAACTATGGGCGGGGTATTAATCCTAAGTGCGATTGGCATATCGACGCTACTATGGGCACGATTAAACAATCCTTATGTTTGGATTTTGCTCGTGGTCATGGTTATCTTTGGCGCCGTAGGTTGGGCTGATGATTGGCTAAAAATTAAGTACAAAGATCCAAAAGGCTTGATCGCTCGCAAAAAGTATTTTTGGCTGTCTATGGGTGCGTTATTTGTCGGTGTGTCTTTATATTATATCGCCACGTTACAACCCGATATCAACACCACGCGTGAGATGCAGGATTTGCTATTACCAGTATTCAAAGACTGGATGATTCCATTTTCAGCGGTGCCATTTGGTATTGGCTTTATTATCTTTACTTACTTTGTGATTAATGGTGCTTCTAACGCAGTCAATCTAACCGACGGTTTGGATGGTTTGGCGATTTTGCCAGTCGTTCTCGTCGCTGCAGGTTTGGGCGCGATGGCCTATGTATCAGGCGATGTACGCTTTGCTGATTACTTGCATGTACCTTATATTCCTTATAATTCCGAAGTCATCATCGTCTGTGGCTCAATGGTCGGAGCAGGCCTTGGTTTCTTATGGTTCAACGCACATCCAGCACAAGTCTTTATGGGTGATGTTGGCGCGCTAGCATTGGGTGCAATGCTAGGCACTATCGCCGTGATGACCCGTCAAGAGATTGCCTTTGCGATTATGGGTGGTTTGTTTGTTGCCGAAGCGCTATCGGTGATGTTGCAAGTTGGCTCGTATAAACTGCGCAAAAAACGCGTCTTCCGTATGGCACCGCTGCATCATCACTTTGAGGAAATTGGCTGGAAAGAAACGCAAGTGGTGGCGAGATTTTGGATCATTGCCATTATCCTTGTCATCCTCGGGCTAATGACCTTGAAGCTGCGCTAGAAAAACAATCCTCAAATATACCTAACTTTCCTGCTTAGAAGCCACCTTAATGATTATTGAGGTGGCTTTTTATCGTTTAAGGCACACGAAATTTGTTAAAATGCGAAGCATATTGCTATCACTTTGAGATGCCCGTGTCATTATTTATTTGTCCACTTTGTCAGTCACCACTACAGCCTGCCGCAGATACTTGGCGCTGTGATGGCAGTTTGAATTCCAAACAGACTTCACATCCTTTTGATGTGGCGCGTCAAGGCTATGTCAACCTGCTGCCAGTACAACAAAAAAAGTCCAAAGCACCTGGGGACAGTCAAGAATCTATCGATGCGCGTAAGCGGTTTTTGAATCATGGTCACTATGCACCGCTCCAAAACTTAATTAGCCAAAAAATGGCAGAGTTACTATCTAACGATGAGTTCATAAACGAGCAAGATAGCAAGCCAGTCAGTTGGCTTGATATTGGCTGCGGAGAAGGCTATTACACGCAGGCAATGGCGCAAATGGGATCGGAGGTCATAGACACGCTGATAGCCGCTGACATCAGTAAGCCTGCAGTGGTTGAGCTGGCCAAAGTCAGTAAACTAGCAGGTCGTCTATGGTATCAGCCGCGCCAAGAAGATACTGCCAAAACGACAGCGGTCTATCCATTAGTGACCAGTGCTGCACATTTACCATTACGCCCGCACAGTATGACGGGTATTAGCAGTATTTTTAGCCCTATCTTGCCCGAGGCGTTTGATAATGTGTTGATGTATGGTGGCTATCTGATCATTGCCAAGCCTGATGTCGGGCATTTGGCAACGATGCGTGATGCGCTATTTGATGATGTACGTGAGCATGATTCTGATAAATTTTTGCAAGAATTGGCACCATATTTTACGTTGGTTGAGACCTGCCGTGTCAGTACAGAGCTAACGTTATCCGCAGAGGATTTGGCTGATTTGATGACGATGACACCTTATGCGTACCGTGCCCGCAGCGAAAAAAGGCAAGTACTATTGGCTGCCGTAGAAACAGCAGCATTTAGCACAGAGGCGAAGTTTGTGGTTTATATTTTGCAGAAAACGTCTGTTTAGCACATTTAGAGCATAGCAGTATGGAGTATTGCTATGCTCGTTTTAAATATTAGCCAGCAACTTCACCGTTTCCGTATTTGCATTCTTCAACAATCAGCTAGTCATTCGCGTTTTTATAAATACCCTTTCTACGATGCTTACCGATGAATCGTAAATAGTCTGTCATTTAACCAAACATTACGCCAACACCTAACATTCCTTTGATCGCGTATGCCCTCGTAACAACCGCAACCTTTCTTCAAGTTTCATAAATCTACTTAATACTAGAATCATTTATCATTCTCTTTGTCGATAGAGTAAAGCTTTATCACGATAGTTCATTTAACACTAAATGCATTATCTATAACTACTCTAAATATGAATTCAAAGGAATAAAATGATGAAAAAGATACTAGTTAGTTCGATTTTAGCCGCTACTGCTTGTTTGTCGATGGTGGGTCAAGCCAATGCTGCACCTAATTTTGATAAGCATCATTCAGCTCAAGTACAGCAACAAAAACACAGCAACAATAAAGCGAGTAATAGCTATAAGCATGCCAAAGCTAAGGTAGCAAAGTCACATCACAAAGCGAACGTAGTGGCTGCTAAGCACAAAGCAATAGCCAAAAATGTTCATGCTAAAAATAGCCACGACAAAAACAATCATGACAGAAACAACCATGATCGTCGATCGTAAAAATACAATCCTTGCATCCAAAAATAGCGCCTTAATGAGGCGCTATTTTTTTGTTTTTATATGACACTATTGATCGTTACTAGTTGAGCAAATGCTACTGACTGATAAACGTCATTGATTTGGACACGCCATTTTTACTAGGCTGAGTGAGTGTGACTTTACTACTTAAAACATCGCCTTTGGCATTGATTTTATAGCACTCTGAAGACGTACCTGCAGCATCAGAAGTTAAAAGTAGATTGCCTGAGGTTTCTATACAGAGCCACGCCGTGTTATTTGTATCTTGTGTGAGCGACCAGTCCTGCTTATAAGTGGCGGTTTTCTGCCGCATACTATTGTCAGCATATACGTTTTCAGTGATAAGCTGACTTGAGTCGCCTACAGTAGCCATTTTAGGAATACTCGTCGTTTGGTTAGCGATTGAATACTCACCCGTACTATCCGTAAAGCCATGGAACACCAATGGATTTAGCGTAAAGTAATTGATAGCGACGGACTGATCCGTAATCTGCTGATTCACTGTGTTGATTGTGCTGACTTCTGCGCCTTGTACCATTTTATTATTAAAACGCATGCTGCCTTTAGGGGTGATTTGAATATCTGCGGCTACGCTTTGTCCTCCGACAGTGACTACCAATTTTTCACTACGTTGTTTGGTATAGACATTGAGTAGGGCAGTCTCAACTGGGTATTGAGTGACCACTTTATCAGAGCTATTATTTTGACTGGTATTACCTGTTGCCGTACCGCCTATGCCAGTAGCGCAAGCACTCAATCCGAGTCCTGCTACGATACACATTCCTATTGTTTTCATTGTTGTATCCTTTAGTTTATTTAAATAAATACTACCGATATCTACTATAATCCAATTTTTGGACAATGGCATCTGCCGAGTATCAGTGACCCTACTGTTATTACATTTTTGCACGGTATAGCAATGATGGTAAATATAGATACAAAGCTAGATTGAGCGCCACAGGAAAACTAAAAGCCTTTTCGTATAAGGGTCTAGGAATAAAATTAAGCTGATAGTAAAACGAAACGTAATAGAGTATCGACTCATTTAAAGGCAGTTTTATACGGCCCAATACGACTGAAAAAATGCTTATAATCTGCACTACTGTAAAAAATCTATTCAAAAAGAGATAGAGACGAAGCTTGCTAATACGACTCGGCTTTATTCGAATGCGTGAAAATAGGTTACAATAGCTGTTTAAGAAAACATATCTCTAGTACATCATAAATAAGCCACTTTAAGTGGCTTATTTATTGGTAAAAATAAAAAAGTGCAAAAAGATTAGATGGTTTTTCGCTGTCCAAAAGTTGATAGCGCGTATCAATGCCAACGTCGGTATATCAATACATACTCTCAAAGGGAAAAATAAATGTCAGTTAATGAAGCATTATTAGATGAAGTCAAACAATGGCGCAAACAGATCCATAGCCAGCCTGAGCTCGGATTCAAAGAATTTAAGACCTCTTCATTCATCGTAGATAAGTTACAATCTTTTGGTATTGAAGTTCATCAAGGCTTGGGTGGCACTGGTGTGGTTGGTACTTTGAAAAACGGTGCAGGCCCTACTATCGGTATAAGAGCCGATATTGACGCGTTGCCAATCGCAGAACAAAACGATGTTGAGCATAAATCTACCCACGTAAACTGTATGCACGCTTGTGGTCACGATGGTCATACCTCTGTTCTGCTAGGAGCGGCAAAACACTTAAGTCAACATAAAGAGTTTAGCGGCACCATTCACTTTATTTTTCAGCCTGCTGAAGAGGTGTTAGGCGGCGCCAAAGCCATGATTGATGATGGCTTATTTGATAAATTTCCGATGGATGCTGTGTATGGCTTGCATAATTGGCCTGGGCTGCCAGTGGGGGAAATCGCTGTAAATAATGGGCCCATGATGGCCTCTTTTGATACTTTTGAAATTACATTAACTGGCAAAGGCACACATGCTGCCATGCCGCATTTGGGCGCTGACCCTATAGCCGCAGGTGCTGCACTAATCACTAATATCCAATCTATTATCTCTCGCCGCGTCTCGCCATTGCAGTCGGGCGTTATCAGCGTGACGCAAATGAACAGCGGCGATACCACCAACGTGATTCCAGATGTCGCCATCTTAAAAGGTACGGTTCGTAGTTTTGATATGGATGTACGCCAATCTATGCAAGAGATGCTAACAGAAATGGTCGCCACTCTGCCGCCTTTATATGGTGTCAAAGGCGAGATGGATTACCACATTCGTTATCCAGTAACCACCAACGACAGTCAGGCTTACCTTGAGATTAAAGAAGCGGCTACTAAGGCGTTGGGCGTTGATAAAGTCAATACCGATGTAGAACCTTCTATGGCTTCTGAAGACTTCTCATTTATGAGTCAGGTAGTTAAAGGCGCCTATTTTTGGTTGGGCGTTGATGGCAGCATACCTTCTAAGCCGCTGCACAATGCCTCTTATGACTTCAATGATGATGCTATCGAGACAGGTATCAAAGTATGGGTTTCTTTGGTTGAGTCAGAGTTACCGAAGAGCGCTGAATAAAATTTTATTATCAATAGATAAAGCTCAACAGACCAAGTTCAATCAATAGAGTCATCATCATACTCAAAGGGAATTTATATGAACAACAATAGCGTGCTGTCGCCTACTATGACAAAGCATCTGCTTGATTGGAAACTGCATTTATTAGTGGTTGTTGTGTCGTTATTAGCAGAATGGATAGGTATTATAAAAATCCCTATCGGTATTGGCATTTTGGTGTTGCTGCCATTACTTTACGCTTTTATCTTTGCGATTTTATTAAATCCTAATGTCGTGCCTTCGATGAAAGCGGTTATAACCAAAAAACGCGCCAAGTTTGCCAGTTATGCCATTCTGTTAAGTATTATGCCTTTTATCGCCAAATTCGGTGTTGGTGTTGGTCCCAATATCGAAGAAATCATCGCTGCTGGTCCAGCACTACTGTTACAAGAGTTAGGTAATGTAGCGACCGTTCTGATTGCGCTACCTGTTGCAGTGCTTGTCTTTGGCATGGGCCGAGAAGCCATCGGTGCCACGCACTCTGTTGCTCGTGAACCTAACGTTGCTTTGATTGCTGATAAGTACGGCTTACAAAGTCCAGAAGGCATTGGTGTGATGGGTGTCTATGTCATGGGCACCTTGTTTGGCGCGATTTACTTCTCATTAATGGCCGGTATCATTGCCTCGATGGACATTATGGATGTACGCGCACTTGCTATGGCATGCGGTATTGGTAGCGGTAGTATGATGGGTGCTTGTTCAGCAGCATTAGCAGAGACGGTGCCTGCCCAAGCAGAAACCATTACTGCCTTTGCCGCTACTTCTAACTTGCTAACGTATGCCACTGGTTTATTTGTTAGTTTGTTTGTAGCACTGCCTTTTACAGAGTTTTTGTATAAAGTAGTCAGTAAATTTAAGAAGAACAAGCAGACAGTCGCTACGACAGAAACCAATCTTGATGCAGTCATGGAAGAGCCTGCCAGTCTTTCAATCATGCAGTCTTTTATTTTATTGGCTGTGATTTGCGTGGTCTTGCTACTGAGCAATTGGGTAGGGCAAGGTGTAAATCCATTAACGGCATTACCTGCCATGCTCATTTTGTTTGTCTGTTGTGTGATTGGTATGCTGTTAAAGCGATTTATTCCAGTCAATGTACCGGCAATTGCTTGGATATCTATTGTGGCTATTTTAATCTCTCTACCACAGTTTCCATTTAATGCTTATGTTTTGGAAGAAACCGCTAAACTGGGCGTTCTGCAATTATTAACACCAGTACTTGCTTACGCTGGTTTTGCCATCTCGCAAATGGAAGTCGATTTGTTTAAGAAATCGGGCTTTAAAATTGCCATTGTTGCGGTATTAACCTTTACAGGTACTTTCATCGGATCAGCGATGATTGCGCAAGCCATGCTCTAAAAGTTAGATTGGTATTTGAGGATAATAAAAAACCCCAGTTGACCAACTGGGGTTTTTATTGTTTGATCTTATAGAAGAGCAGATAGTTATCTTGGTTTATAACCCTTGTATGAGTTACTCTCAGCCCATGGTAAGAAATTTTTAGTTTGGTCAAATAATGTGTTGTTTGACTAGATATATAGTTATTAGATTCATTCAGCACACGAAATCAAGGTTAAACAGAAGTATTTCAGACAGTAGTAGAGGATAAGTATAGACTGAAAGTCTTACTGTTAAACTGTCAAAAAATATTTAGAGAAGGGTAGAACAAGATGAAAAACTGAGGCTTTGCTTACGCAAAATAAGATTGGCGGTGAAGGAGGGATTCGAACCCTCGATACGCTATGAACGTATACACACTTTCCAGGCGTGCGGTTTCAGCCACTCACCCACTTCACCGTTTTTTGAACGCCTAAGTATAGCGGA
>Ga0209295_1000491_pt1 | contig 18879 bp, 16 predicted proteins | sample Porto_5metaG_FD_187428 | JGI IMG/M metagenome (GOLD analysis project Ga0209295, IMG submission 187428) | Marine algal microbial communities from Porto, Portugal - Porto_5 metaG (SPAdes) (version 2) | ecosystem: Host-associated > Algae > Red algae > Unclassified | place: Portugal: Porto... | reverse complement strand
CCTCAGTTTTAATAGGGATAGTGTGCTTTTTATAGAGAGTGAGTACTAGTGAATAATACTAATTCGTTACCATACCATTAGATATGAATAACTAAAAACAATATGCTAATAACAGTGAATTAATAATCAAAAGCGATGAGCAGAAAAACAGTTATTTAAAATAGCTATTCGATACGTTCTAATATGGCTTTGTCAAACCAAGGAAGATCGGCTTTGTCTGCTTCTAATTTCACAATGGCTGCAAGCGCATGAGTAGCCAGTAGCTGCTGATAATCACTACTAGCTTCAATCGTCAGCAATGATTCGGCAGGTAGTGCTTGCGTATTGGGGTTTTGCTCGTCAATACTAATTAATGTCTGCTTATTATTTTTATAAAGGACGTCTATACGACCAAAAAACTGCCAGTCTTTAAAAGCGGCAATAATAGCGTCGGCAGCATCCTTGGTATATACCTGCTGCGTCTCTTTACCCGTATTGGTCCAATGTAGCCGTACAGCCAACTGCAATGCCTCACTAAATACTACCAACGAGCCAATAATTTTCACATGCCAAGGACTGGTCAGCAGCTCCTCGTCAATGCCAATTAACTTGGCAGCCTTATGAGCCGACATGGGTGTGTTGAATTGAAGCAGTAACTCAGGAGTGAGGGGGTGCGTTTGTTTGATCGCATCATCTAAACTGTCATAGTGATACAAAAAAGGCAGAGGCAACTCTTGCGTGACAGTCTTCTTTATAATTTTACAATTGTGTATCTGCCAGCTAATGGCTTTATCAGTCAATGCTTCTGCTAATATGATAGCGTTTGGATCAATGGTTTGAATACTATTGTCAGGCTCAGTACTAAGTTGCTCTAAGCCAGTACTATCAGGCAAAGAGACATTTGATCCAGACGTTTGGGCATTGTCATTGAGTGTTGAAGACGGGTCGCCGTTATCTAGGCTATCTGATCTATTGGTCGGCAAAGTAGGCAAATCCATAAACATAGCGTTGTTAAAATAGAGGGTTAATATAACATTTTAAAGGCATGACCCGCCAATAAATTAGTGAGCTAGCATGGTTGGAGTATGGCTTAGTATTTCTCAAATTCGATTGTCATACTGACTTGTACTAAAGTTATATTTCGTCCACTATATAACAGATGTTTTTATCTATTTTTGATAGCTATCAAGCTATTAATTAACTAATAATAAAATTCTGAAAGGAAAAAATAATGACTGAAGTAAATCAACAGACTACTTATGACGACAATAATATTTTTGCCAAAATGCTAGATGGTGATATTCCATATCATAAAGTGTATGAAGATGATAAAACGCTCGCTTTTATGGATATCATGCCGCAAGCAGAAGGCCACGTATTGGTGATACCGAAGCAAAAAGCGGTAGATTTGGCCGATCTTGAGCCAGAGTATGCTGCTGCGGTATTAATGACGTCTAAAAAGGTTATGCAAGCCCAGCGTCAAGTGTTTGAGCGTGAAGGCGTTATCCAAATGCAATTGAATGGCTCACAAGCAGGTCAAACAGTCTTTCATTATCATGTGCACCTCATTCCATCGAGTATTCATGAGTTAGGTCGTCATGCAGTGACCCAAGCTGATCAAAGCGAGCTGGCGAATATCGCTCAGCGACTTGTAACAGCTATCGATGCTCAATAGCTAAAAATGCTCAGCAACTAAATAGGGCGTTTTTGAATTGAACAGAGAAAATACTTGTAACTATAAGCGATAGAGTCCTTATAGACTAAAGTCTATTTATGATTTCTTAATATCGAAATGTAAAACATATACAATCAAAAGGCAGCTAGCAAGCTGCCTTTTTTATTTGCTTGGTAATAGACATGTAACATTCGTTAAAGTCATGTTACGAAATTAACGCTTGCCTAGGGTTTTAGCAAAGAGTGTGATAATTATTATAATTGTTCACACACATTTTCTAATCTTTGTCTTAATTAAAACATTTCATAAAAAGGCATCGTCAATTTCTGAGGATATTATCTTTCATGAGTAAATTACCTCGTTCGACTATTTTATTACCGGTCTTTGTACCTGCAGCAATTATTATGCTGTTGCTAGTCATCGGTACCGCAATCAATCCTGAAGCAGCCGGTGCGCTATTTAATGATGTGCTTGCCTTCACAACCGATACGTTCGGCTGGTTTTATATGCTGGCCGTGGCTCTATTTTTGATGTTTATTATTGTACTGGCATTTTCATCTTATGGCAGTATCAAGCTGGGCCCTGATCATGCTGCGGCGGAGTACGGATTCCTTGAATGGTTTGCTATGCTGTTTTCGGCAGGTTACGGGATTGCGCTACTATTTTATGGGGTAGCGGAACCAGTGATGCACTTTTCTAGTCCGCCAATGTCGGATCCACAGACTATTGCTGCGGCAAAAGAGGCGATGCGAATTGCGTATTTTCATTGGGGCTTTCATATTTGGGCGATTTATGGCGTAGTGGGTTTATCACTAGCTTATTTTGCGTTTCGTCATGGTCTACCACTATCAATACGCTCAACGTTGTATCCGATTATTGGTGAAAGGATTCATGGCCCTATCGGTCATACAGTCGATGTGTTTGCGATATTGGGTACGATGTTTGGTATTGCGACCAGTCTTGGGTTGTCAGTGTCGCAAATTAATGCGGGACTCAATTATCTATTGCCAGATATTATTCCAGTGAATACGACCGTACAGGTGATTGCCATTGCATTGGTGACAGCCGCGGCACTGGTATCTGTATTGGCAGGGATGGATAAGGGCGTAAAACGCTTGTCTATTCTAAATATGCTCTTGGCGACTGCGCTGATGCTGTTCGTATTTGTTGTCGGTCCGACCATCTTTATCTTGAATGCCTTTATGGAAAATACGGGTAGCTATTTGGGTAATATTGTCGAGCGTACCTTTAGCTTACAAGCGTACGAAAATAGTGATTGGATTGGCAGCTGGACATTGTTTATCTTTGCATGGACGATTGCATGGGCACCTTTCGTGGGTCTGTTTATCGCCAAGATTAGCCGTGGTCGTACCATCCGTGAGTTCGTATTGGGTGTGATGCTGGTACCGACTTTCTTTACGTTCTTTTGGTTTTCGGTGTTTGGTGATACCGCGCTACACATGATTATGGTCGATGGTTATACCTCATTAATCAGTGAAGTACAAAACAATCAAGCGATTGCTTTGTTTAAACTACTAGAGAACTTACCATTTACTGAATTTGTATCGTCGTTGACCATTTTATTGATTATTACCTTTTTTGTGACATCATCAGATTCTGGCTCATTAGTGATCGATTCGCTAGCGGCAGGTGGTCGCAGCGATACGCCATGGTGGCAGCGTAGCTTTTGGGTAGTGACCGAAGGTGCTGTTGCTGCGGTACTACTGATTGCTGGCGGCTTAACGGCGTTACAAACAGCGGCTATCGTCAGTGCATTACCGTTTGCGATTATCATTCTTATTTCAATGTTTGGTATGTGGCGTGCGCTGCGTATCGAAGGACATCGTAATCAGAGCCTTGGTAATGACAACAGACTACCACCGCATCTACTCAAACCTTCTGCATGGCGCGAGCGTATCGACTATATGACCGATAAGCCGACGCGTGAAAAGGTCTTAAGTTATATCAAAGAAGTGGTTATGCCTTCGATGATGGAAGTGTCATCTAAATTTGCAGAAACTGGCTGGACGACTGAGGTCAATTATGACGCGGTCAATAACCGTGCGGTGCTTGAGTTGCAACGTAATGACGATGTCGAGTTTTGGTATGAAGTGCGCTTATCTGAGCATGATGTGCCCGATTATTATACTGAAGATAGTGCAGATACTTTGCCGCAAGAGCATCACCATCGCGCTGAGGTGTATCTGCGCCGTGGTGGTCAGACATATGACTTATATGGCTACAAATCTGAATCAGTGATTAATGACATCATTGATCAGTTTGAGAAGTATTTACATTTCCTTAATGTATCGCCTGATAGTCTACCGTGGCGCATGCAAGAGCATGATGATGACATCACGCTAGAGCAGGGCAGTGTGCTTGATAAATAACGCACTGACAGTACTAAAAACGAGTAATACTTACGCAAGTTATTCACGTTAATCGCTTGCAATAAACGTAGGAATCCTTAGAATAACGGCTTGTTTTCATTACAAATCAAGCCGTTTTTTTATGTCTATTGATTCTCCTACCGCATCTACGTCTTTGTCAGCATTTGACCATCCACTATTGCAGCCATTGAATATCGGTGGCCTGACGATTGAAAACCGTCTGATGGTAGCGCCCATGGCAGGCGTAACGGACAATCCCTTTCGGCGATTGTGCAAGTCATTTGGCGCAGGTCATGCGGTCAGCGAGATGATTATCGCTGATACGGCACTTTATGCGCGCAAAAAATCCTTGTACCGTGCCAATTTTGACAATGAAATCGCCCCTATCTCAGCACAGATCGCAGGTGCAGAGCCGGAGAAACTGGCCGAAGCAGCTCGTTATCAAATTGATAATGGCGCACAGATTATCGATATCAATATGGGCTGCCCAGCCAAAAAGGTCTGTCGTAAGCTGGCAGGCTCTGCATTGTTGCAAGATGAGGATTTGGTCGCGCGATTGCTAGATGCAACGGTCAATGCCGTTGATGCGCCTGTCACGCTAAAGACACGTCTAGGCTTTGAAAACGGTCGTGAAAACATCTTACGAGTCGCCAAGCGTGCTGAGAAGGCGGGCATTGCAGCGATTGCTATTCATGGACGTACGCGCGAGGACATGTATACGGGCAATGCGCGTTATGAGCTCATACGCGAAGTCAAAGAAAGTATCAGCATTCCTGTCATTGCCAATGGTGATATCGATAGCGCACAAAAGGCCCAACACGTTTATGAAATGACAGGCTGTGATGCGGTGATGATTGGGCGTGCTGCACAAGGGCAACCATGGATATTTCGCGATATTGAGCATTTTTTGCGTACTGGCGAGCGCCTAGAGGCACCAAACGTCAGTGAGATAAAAGAGATCGTACTGGCCCATTTGCAAGAGCTTTATGATTTTTATGGAGAGTACTCAGGCTGCCGTATCGCTCGCAAACATATCGCATGGTATACGACAGGTATTCCAAATTCTAACGCCTTTAGACAGGCGATGTATGGCGAAGAAAGTACCGCTGGGCAATTCAAAGTGGTCGAGACTTTTTTACAGGCGCATGAGTAGTAATTGCTTAAATCTTGTTTTATAAACTCGTGCTAATTATTTTTCATGTTGCTTTTTACGTATTGTCTTTTGATAGCTTGGCTATTTCACAGCTATGCTTTATCAATTAACACAGGATGTTTATCAGTATCAGCTTATTTTTCAGGCGCAGGCTTCCTGCTCTGCCAAGGAAATCGGCCTTCTAATTCAACCTGTAGCGATAAGCTTAAAAAGGTTCGAATCAGTACGATAAAACCTAGTACCAGTACGCTGCGTAGCGATGGCTCGGTGACGACAGTAGCTATGATATCAGCGGCAATCAGAACTTCTAATCCCAATAGTATAGACTTGCCTACAGTCTGTCTGATCTCGACATAAGTATCACTATTGAAATGACTCGATGCTCGAAAAGCCTTATATAGAGCAAGAAGCAGCCCAAAAAACATAATGAGGACGCCAATGACTTCGATCATTTTGGCAATTAAGTCGATATAGTGAGTTAGATTGTCTATCAAAGTAAATACTCCTTATAATTGACCAGAAAAAAGCTTAGTATTTAACACTTAACACTTAGCACTTAACAACAAGCTAAAAATGTATTTATAAATCTTTATGTCGACAATGAGTTTTGTAAAGGCCTCGTCAGCTAACGCCCACTATGGTTTTGTTCACTCCATACAACATTTTTTTGCTATGCTATAACCGAATACTAATAACTATATAATAAACGAAAAGGACTTTTTATGGCCAATCTCTCTAAAAAAGCCATCACTAAAGCGGTCAAAGGCAAGAATATTATCATTACAGGTGCTTCAAGTGGTATCGGTGAGCGTACGGCTTTTTTGCTCAGTGAATGTGGCGCGCATGTTATTTTGCTAGCCCGTACTGAAGATAAGCTAAAGATGGTCAAAGACAATATCGAAACGCTTGGCGGCGCGGCCAGTTACTATCCATGCGACCTTACCAATATGGATGAGATTGAAAAAACCAGTGAAAAGATTTTGGCTGATTTTAAGCATGTTGATGTACTAGTCAATAATGCGGGTCGTTCGATTCGCCGTTCAGTGCATGAATCAGTGAATCGTTTTCATGATTTTGAACGTACCATGGAGATTAATTATTTTGGCGCGGTCAAAATCATTCTTGGTTTCTTGCCAACGATGATTGGTCGCCAAACCGGTCAAATTGTGAACATATCCTCAATTGGGGTATTGGCAAATAGCCCTCGTTTTTCAGCGTATGTCGCGTCAAAGGCAGCCTTAGACGCATTTAGCCGCTGTTTGGCTGCTGAAGTCAAAGGCGATAACATCAAAGTGACCAATATCTTTATGCCACTTGTACGTACCCCAATGATTGCGCCAACCAAGCTATACCGTTATATGCCAGCACTGATGCCCGATGAAGCAGCGATGATGGTCGCAAAAGCCATCGTTCATAAGCCAAATAGCATTGCGAGTAATATGGGCAAATTTGCCTCGGCGACTTACTCACTGGTACCAGCTTTTAACGTTGGTGTTCAGTCCATTGGTTATCGTATTTTCCCAAGTTCGACCGCTGCACAAACGACTGATAGCAAACCTAACCTTGCTCAGCGTGCCTTTGCCAAAATCCTTCCTGGTGAACATCACTAGAACTGTCTTCCTATCAGGCTCCAATATGATGAAAAAGGATACTACGGTATTCTTTTTTTATGCCTTAAAAATATGCTTAAGCAGTATAAAAGCCTTCTTCGCCGCCAGTATGTGAAAGGCTTAATTATGCGATAAATAAATATTCAAAACTTCCGCTATTCAATTCCCTTTATATATCTAATTTTCAGTAAGATGAATAAAATTCATCTTATGTTTAAATTGTATCGTTTTTATTCATGTTTAGATTTCGGTATGATTCACCTCATACACAGATTTGGTTTTATCTCAGATAAATAAGGTAGCGGATCACCATGAGTAAAGAATTAAATTGTTCAATTAAGCACATTCGTTTTGACGAAAACTATCAGCCTGCAGATAGCACGCGTTTGACGACTAACTTTGCAAATTTGGCACGCGGCGAGCACCGCCAAGAGAACTTACGCAAAACATTAACCATGATCAATAATCGATTCAATGCATTGGCACATTGGGACAATCTGACAGCAGATCGTTATTCTGTTGAAGTTGACATCATTTCTGTCGATTTAGATGTTAAAGGTAATGGTCAGACATTTCCTATTATCGAAACGCTAAAAACAACGATTGTGGATCACAAAGAAAACAAGCGTATCGACGGTATGGTTGGCAATAGTTTCTCATCTTACGTGCGTGATTATGACTTTAGTATTGTGTTACCAGAGCATCGCGACAAAAACCTAGCATCCATAACGCCAGATAATTTTGGTGAGTTGCATGGAAAATTGTTTCAATACTTATTGAATTCAGAGGCTTACAATGCTCATTTTCACAAAAAACCAGTGATTTGCCTGAGCGTATCAACCAGCAAGACCTACTACCGTACAGCCAACCAGCATCCTGTATTGGGCATTGAATACAAGCAAGATGAATACTCGTTGACCGACGACTATTTTCATAAAATGGGCTTAACGGTACGTTATTTTAAGCCTGAGGGTAGCGCTGCACCGCTAGCATTTTATTTTGCAGGGGACTTGCTGAGTGATTACACCGATCTTGAGCTGATTAGTGCAATCAGTACTATGGAGACCTTTCAGAAGATTTACCGTCCTGAGATTTACAATGCTAACTCAAGCGCTGGTCAAGTGTATCAACCTAGCCTGAATTACCAAGATTATTCGTTGACGCAAGTGGTCTATGACCGCGCCGAACGTAGTCAAATGGCAGTGACCCAAGGCAGATTTACCGAGACGCATTTTATTAAGCCGTATCAAACAATCCTTGAGGAATGGGCTGCAAGCTATGATGTAACAGGCGAGACTGCTCAAAAAGAAGCTGCTGATAAAGAAACGGCTAGGAAGCAAGCCGCTTAACTGAGCACCACTCATCAACATAATAAAAAATAAATTAATTAGAAGATAACTCATATGAAACTACTATTACCGACGTCTACCGCTGGCAGCTTACCAAAACCGTCTTGGCTAGCAGAACCAGAGAAAATTTGGTCACCTTGGGCGTTAGAGGGCGAGCAGTTGCTTGAAGCCAAGCAAGATGCACTACGCGTATCATTGCAAGAGCAGCAGCATGCAGGGATTGATATTGTGAGTGATGGCGAGCAGACCCGTCAGCATTTTGTGACCACGTTCATCGAACACCTTGATGGTGTCGACTTTGAGAAGCGTGAAACGGTCAAAATCCGTAATCGCTACGATGCGAGCGTGCCATCAGTCGTTGGTGCGGTGAGCCGCCCAAAATCCGTATTCGTTGATGATGCCAAGTTTTTACGTCAGCAAACCGATCAGCCAATCAAATGGGCGTTGCCAGGGCCGATGACGATGATTGATACGTTATATGACGGTCATTATAAAAGCCGTGAAAAATTGGCTTGGGAATTTGCTAAAATCCTGAACCAAGAAGCAAAAGAATTAGAAGCGGCTGGCGTCGATATTATCCAGTTTGATGAACCCGCATTTAATGTGTTCTTTGATGATGTAAACGACTGGGGTATTGCAACTTTAGAGCGCGCTATTGAAGGCCTAAAGTGTGAGACAGCTGTCCATATTTGCTACGGCTATGGCATCAAAGCCAATACCGATTGGAAAAAGACACTAGGCTCAGAGTGGCGCGAATACGAAAAAGCGTTCCCTAAATTGCAACAGTCGAAAATCGATATCATCTCCCTTGAGTGTCAGAACTCACGTGTGCCTATGGATCTGATTGAGTTGATTCGCGGTAAAAAAGTGATGGTTGGTGCCATTGATGTGGCAACCAACACTATTGAGACACCAGAAGAGGTGGCAGATACGCTACGCAAAGCGCTACAGTTTGTCGATGCTGATAAGTTATATCCTGCAACCAACTGCGGCATGGCACCTTTGTCTCGCCAAGTCGCCCGTGGTAAGCTCGCAGCATTAAGCGCTGGTGCTCAAATTGTTCGTCAAGAACTGACTGCGTAGAGTTTAGCAAATAAACTTATGTAAATTTGGCTTTGATAGCTTTGTCAGTTGATTTCTTAACTTAAATAATGCTTACTGAAATTTAATTGTTAGGGAAATTCTATTTAAAGAATTTCCCTTGTAAAACTAAAATTGACACACAATTTTTTAATGTTATTTTTTAACGTTTCTCGGGATTGAAGCAATGATTAAAGATAGGATTGACGCGACCGACTTTAGAGATGCTATGTCTTTGCTAACGACTGCGGTCAATGTGGTGACTACAGCAGGTACAACTGGCGTACATGGGTTTACAGCATCGGCAGTATGTAGTGTTACAGACACACCGCCGACTTTGCTTGTTTGTATGAATCAAACGTCTCGGTCACATGGCTACTTTTTGGAAAATAAGATTTTGAGTGTCAATGTGCTAGGCGCGCAACATGAGCAGTTGTCCAATGCTTTTGCCTCTAAACTGTGTTCAGAAGAACGTTTTGAATATGGTTCTTGGACACAATTACAAACAGGCGCTCCTGTTTTAGAAGATGCCTTGGTTAGCTTTGATTGTAAGATTGAACAAATTCAAGAAGTCGGCACGCATAGTGTCTTTATGTGCCGCGTTGTCGCTATCCATCAAGCTGAGCCACAAGGCGGAACTGATGAAGGGCTGGTTTACTTTAACCGTGCCTATTCTAGAGTGGGGCAAATAGAGTTAGCTTAAGTTAAGCGTTTAAGCTAACTAGATTTCGTTCAACATTGAGCAGTCGTTTAACTATAATAATTATCTCATTAAATCTAAATAAGAAGTAACTATCCTGTGGAATTAATAACTTTTCTAATAATAGGGGCTCTAGCAGGATTTGCTGCGGGGCTATTCGGAGTAGGCGGTGGCACTATTATCGTACCACTGTTATTTATTGTTTTTACGCAAATGGGTTATAGTCCTGACACTATTATGCATTTGGCCTTGGGTACGTCGCTGGCGACTATCATCGTTACGTCCACAAGCTCCCTCATGGCACATAACAAAAAGGGCGCCGTCATGTGGCCTGTCTTTAAAAATCTGACGCCAGGTTTAGTAATAGGCTGTTTTTTAGGGGCAGGGATAGCAGGACAGATATCTGGGTTATATCTCCAGTTGATTGTTGGTGTGTTTTTGCTTTGGGTCGCTTATAAAATGTTTATGGGTGGTAAAAAGAAAGTAGATAGCGATGTTGGCAATGTTCATATAGCGTTGCCTTCAAAACCTAAGCAACTCGCAGCAGGAGCGGGTATTGGTATCGCTTCTGCTATTTTTGGCATTGGCGGTGGTAGCTTAACCGTACCTTATCTCACGCGTTATGGTGTGGTGATGCAAAAAGCCGTTGGTACTTCGGCCGCATGTGGATTGCCTATCGCCATTGCAGGTGCGCTAGGATTTATGTTTTTTGGGATGCAGGCGCAAGTCGATGTACCCAATACGATTGGCTTTGTGCATATCTATGCTTTTTTAGGTATTAGTATCATGAGCTTTTTTACCGCCAAGCTAGGCGCAAAAGTTGCTCACGCATTATCGCCGCAGTTGCTGAAAAAATGCTTTGCAGTACTATTGACCGTCGTAGGCTGTTACTTTTTATATAAAGGTTTGCTCTAAGTAATTTGAGACTAATGGACGATTGAAAGGATTCAAGGGCAGGTGTTCGACTCGCATACCGACTAGCTACATTCTTAAATTGTAGCTAATCGGTATGTGGTTGTATGGTGAATATGTCGAGCCAGCTTTTTATTTAGCTAATCACTTAACCAAGCTAGTCAACCAAATACTCGCCACAATATCCAAAATATTCCTATCATTAAGACAGCAATCACGAGCAGTCTTTTTAGCCAATAGGGCAGTAGAGGTTTTTTATAGCCCAAGTCATTTAGCTGACTATCGACACCATCTTGTAGCTCCTTAAACCCTTGGCTCTGCTTAGTCGTTTTAACACGATTTTTTACCAATGGCTCAGGCTCGTCTTCCTCTTGCTCTCTATCAAAGCTAATGGCCTGATTTGGAATGCCTTGTTTACTAGCGATGGTATTGAGCTTCTGTTGTTGCTTTACTTTCAGCTGGGTCTCATAAGCATCAATTCTACTTTTGGCTTCATCCATACTGATGTCTTCGTCTGCCGCCAAAGTTTTAATAGCCATTACTAGGTTGTTTTTTTCGACCATCATAATGACGTCTCTTGGCAATTTGGTATTGACCGGTTTTGCGCTAGGGTCGGGGTTAAACATGACTGTCCTTATTGCGGCGTACAAGTGTGAATGAGTTATATGCTCATTATAACCATGTTAGATAAGCAATGTTCAAGCAAAAAAATACCGCGGCCACTATGGTGACTGCGGTATTTTATTATTTATCGTTATCGGCATTTTTGCCAATATTCGATAATTATAGATCTTTCCAGCGTTGGATAGACTCTTTGATAACTTCTTTGGCCTCGCTCACATCGCCCCAAGATTCAACAACCGTTGTACCAGCTTTTTTCAGGTCTTTGTAATGGCTGAAATGGAACTCTAATTGGTTGATTAGCTGTTTTGGTAGGTCTTCTAAGCTGTTGTAAGCATTGCCTGTATCACGGTCATCAGCAGGAACAACAACGATTTTGTCATCTACTTCACCATCATCAACAAACTTCATCACACCGATAACTTTGGCTTTTAAGAAAATACCAGTCGGTAATGGCTGCTCAGTCAATAACAATACGTCAAGCTCATCGCCGTCTTCGTCAAGTGTTTGTGGGATGAAACCATAGTTACAAGGTTTGGCAAAAATCTGTGGGTCAATACGGTCAAGCTCAAATACTGCTAATTCGCGATTCCATTCAATTTTATGGCTGCTACCAGCTGGGATCTCTACTACTACGTTGATGATGCCGCCGTCTACGTCGCCTGCATCCAAAATTTTGTTAAAATCTGCCATAAAATGCTCCAATTTGCTTTTGTTTTAAATGTTTGAATAAGGGGTTGAGCTAGGAATACAGCAAGGATAGTTGCTGTATCCGATTTGTACTGCATGCGATTATAGCAAGTTTGTACTGAATTTTCTCTTAATGCTTAAGTCTAAGCGTGCAAGATATTATGCAAAAAAAGATTATGCAAAAACGGACTTAAAACTTACTTAGGGGCGATAGCTCGCAACTCAATCAGCCCAGCATGACGCTTGGCGATGTTATCGATAAGTTTTTGAGTGACTGTTGCATAGCTGAATGAATCGCTCATTTGCTGCTCGGTCTGCGCCGCTGGCTCTGTCTGCTCTGAATCTGTCTGCATGGCTACAAAATCAGACAGTCGCAACATCTGCATGCCCGCATAGCCACAAGGGTTGATGGCGTTAAATGAAGACAGGTCACAATTTAGATTAATCGCAATACCATGGTAGCTAAAGCCATGCTTAATTTTAAAGCCTAGTGAGGCCATTTTGCCAAGCATAATCTGATTATCAGGAGAGCTGTCATCTGTTGCAGCCGTATCTGCATATAGGTAGACACCAGGGGCATCGCGGCGTGCATGGGCACTGATATTGTCACTATCAGATGGTGAGTTACGCAAACAGTCATTGATGACGTCTTCTATCGCTTGCTCAGCGTGAGAGACAAGATTGCGCACACTCCATTTGAGACTGTCCAAGTCAAACAACCAATAGATTACTAACTGCCCATGACCGTGCCATGTCACCTGACCACCACGATCGGTCTTGATGACAGGTGTATCAGTACGCTGTAATATGTGTTCTTCTTTGCCTGCCTGTCCAAGCGTGTAGACGTCGTTATGATCGACAATCCACAATTCATCAGGCGTACGCAGCCCTTGTTGTTTTTTGAGATCGATACGTTCGAGGGTGCGTGCCAGCATCGCATCAAGAGTAGGGACATAATCGGCCGCTGATAGAGATTTGCTGACAAGCGCATCATTGAGGGGTTGTGTGTCGTTTTGCATGAGAGTATCTGTCTTATTATTATCAAGTTTAAAATAAATAATGCTCATCGGTAGTGTAGCAGTTTTGGCGACTATCGCCCAAAAATATATACTGGCGCAATGTCTGTAAGTAGTGTAAATGCTAATAATAAACAGCTAGCTATTGATGACGAAATAATAGGTATAGAACAGTGGCAAGTGTTTCATAGCGGTGCCGCTAGTACAGACGCAGTAGTCAACCAAAGGCGCTGTTCATTGCTTAGTCGATGCGCTACATTAAAGTGTGATGAATGGAATCTGATGAAATTTATAGTCAGAGTAGGTTATCAAAGAGTGCACCTGACTAGAAAGATAGAGCCTCTAACCCAATATAATATAGTGACTAAAAACCTTATTACTATGACTATGACAAGGAAGACAAATGACAGATAGCAACCAAAGCGCCCATGAGCAGGCAATGACTGAGACAGGTTTTGCGCTGCAGCGTGTGCCTGAAGCTCTAAGTACGGCGACGACTATCGATGAGATGAAAGCGCAATTTTCACGCTTGCAAATATTAAGTCGTACCCAGCCAATCAATGATTGGAGTACGCGTGTAACCCAGCTAGACAATCTAGAAGTAATGCTGAGCGATAACCAAGAGAGTTTTGCAAAAGCCATTAGTGCAGATTTTGGTTATCGTAGTCAGTCAGAAACTCAGTTTGCTGAATTATTTCCTAGCTTTACCGGTATCAGCCACGCCAAAAAACACGGCAAAAAGTGGATGAAAGCACACCGCGCGCCTATTTCAGCGTTGTATATGCCAGCTCATAACGAAATCCAGCCACAGCCATTAGGGGTAGTTGGTATTATGGTGCCTTGGAACTATCCACTGTATCTGGCAATCGGGCCGATGATTGATGCGCTCACGGCGGGCAACAGGATTATGGTCAAGATGAGTGAAGCCGCACCGCAGTTTGCTCAAACTTTTGCTTATGCCATTGCTCGTTATTTTTCGCCAGATATGATCTGTGTGGTACTCGGTGAGGTTGATATTGCTGCCGCCTTTAGTGAGCTACCATTTGATCACCTGCTATATACCGGATCGACTGCGGTGGGCAAAAAGGTCATGGCTGCCGCTGCGCCAAATCTAACCCCAGTGACACTTGAGCTTGGTGGTAAATCACCAGTGATTGTACTAGATGATGCCAATTTAGAGTCTGTCGTCAATCGAGTGATGATGGGTAAGACATTAAATGCTGGACAGACGTGTATTGCGCCAGATTATGTCTTGATTCAGCGCCAATACCATGACCAGTTTATCCAACTTGCAAAAGAGTGGATGACCAAGCATTATCCTGATATCGAAGAAAACCCAGACTATTCTCGTATTATTAACGGTCAGCAATTCAAACGGGTCAAAGAATACCTAGATACGCTAACAGGTGGCGAGATACATGCGCTAACTACCGTTGAGCCTAACGTAGAGACTCGTCTGATGCCGCCAGTCATCGTTAGCGAGCCTGCGCCTGACAGCGACCTTATGCAAAACGAGATTTTTGCCCCGATATTGCCGCTGATGCATTATGAGACGCTTGATGATGCCATTTATTTTGTAAACTCACGTCCACGCCCATTGGCGCTATATGTGTTTAGTGATAACTACAGTAGTATCGAAAACGTGCGTAATAATACGGTCTCGGGTGGTCTGTGTATCAACGAAGTTTTGATACATGTTGCCCAGCATGACTTGCCGTTTGGTGGCGTAGGTGACTCTGGTACTGGCGCATACCATGGTAAGGCTGGCTTTGAACGCCTCAGCCACATGAAGCCGATTTTTGTCCAAACCAAGCTCAATGGTCTGAATTTATTATTGCCGCCTTATGGTGGACTGTTTAAAAAGGCGATGGCGCTGTTTTTGAAATAATGGCTCTCAAAAGAGCTGTCTTTGATATAACGGTACTTAAAATGATTATTTTAAAACAACAATTTTTGAATTGGGCGCTTTATAGTAGCTATATAAATTAATAGTAACCTTTTTTAATCGATATCATAACTAACAGCACCTATCCAGATAGGTGCTGTTTTTTTTGTCTAACATATGAATTTACAAACATAGATTTCTAAAATTAAGAGTGACTTATCTTAAGAGCTTTATTGAAATTATCGTAAATTCATCTAATGCGCTAATCGAAAAATAAGCGTTTGTCATCACTTCTATAAATCGCTACACTTTGTAGTAAGTCTAAACAACAGTAGATATAGTCAGCCCTCTATAAACTGGATACGGTGTTAGCCTTGCTTAGTCTACTACGTGTAGTACCTTCACTTAGCTCTCTTGTATCCAAATTATATTGGACTAACTATAGTAGCTGAATGATCTATAGCTAGCATTGGTAAACTTGATATAGTGACGTTTAGCTGTTTTTTAGCTCTATTTTTTATAGTGATTTCGTGCTGATACAACATAATAATAGGAAAGAGCATGCGCCAATGGATTGTATTAAGTTTACTATGGATGGGCGCGTTACTACTGCCTGTATCGGCGTCTGCAGCGTGTGAGTCACCGATTAAATTTGGGGCACTGACATGGGAGAGTGGGCAGTTTACCTCCGGTGTACTCAAATATATCGTAGAAGATGGATACGGCTGCACGGTAGAGGAAGTACCAGGAGCAGGGCCTGCACTTGATACAGCACTATCACAGAACGACATTCAGGTTATCGGTGAGCAGTGGATTGGACGTTCGCCAATCATGGAAAAAGCCATTGAGCAGAATAAAGTAGCCATCATCGGCGATACGCTAAAAGGCGGTGCAACTCAAGGCTGGTATGTCCCAAGATACGTCTTGGAAGAGAACCCAGGACTACGCAGCTATCAAAATTTGCCCAAATATACTGAGCTATTCAAAGACCCTGAAGATCCTGGTAAATCACGTTTTATGAACTGTCCTTCTGGTTGGACGTGTGAGATTTTTAACACACGTTTGCTAAAAACCACCGGTCTAGACAGCCTTTTTAACAACGCACACCCTGGTACGGGGGCTGCTCTCGATGCTGAAATTGCCTCCGCTTTTGAACAGCATAAGCCACTGTTATTTTACTACTGGCAGCCCACTGGGCTAATGGCAAAATATGACCTTGCACCACTAGAGTTTCCGGATCATGAGGATAAATGTTGGCAAAATTTGCTGCTGGCTGATGGTAAAATGAATTGTGTGTCAGGATTTCCAGTATCGCCATTAGGTATTGCTGTTTCTACCCCGTTTATCGAATCCAATCCTGAGCTAGCGAATGTTTTTGAAAAGGTACAATTTACCTCTGATGAGCTCAACGGTGCTATCTTGGAGATGAGTGAAAATAAGCGCAGTGGCGATGAGCAAGCCATGGTGTTTTTGCGTGAAAACCCAGAGGTTTGGCAAGCATGGTTATCTGATGAGGCTGCTACTAATCTCGCTACTAAGTTAGGTCTTAGCTCAACAGGTGCTATCTCTGCAGGTACAACTGTATCTAGTATCAATGAGTCAGCGCTCGCATCAAACTTTCCCTCATGGTCGCTTGAGACCCCACTCAACAATGCTTTAGCAAACGTCGTTCAAAACTATGGCGATGTATTCCGTACTATTAGCACGATGGCGCTTACTTATCTATTATTACCCATTGAACGATTGCTGACGGTCATTCCACCTTGGCTCATAATTGCACTGGTGTCTGTGCTTGGATGGTTTGGCGTACGCAAGATTTGGTTTGCGTTAGCATGCGGCGCAGGATTGTTTTTGATTGGTGCTTTTGGATTATGGGGCGCGCTGATTGATACATTGGCGCTACTTATCGTATCGGTACTTGTCACTGTCGTGATTGGTATTCCTATTGGTATCGCTATGTCAGGTAGCAAACTGCTACGCAAGATTGTGACGCCAGTGCTAGATATCATGCAAACTATGCCGAGTTTTGTATATCTCATACCAGTGCTGATGCTGTTTGGTATTGGTAAAGTGCCTGCGTTATTTGCAACGGTTATTTATGCATTGCCACCATTGATTCGTTTGACAATGTTGGGCATTACGCAAGTAAATCACGAAATGGTCGAAGCAGGACGCTCCTTTGGAAGTACCCATTTACAGTTACTCGTTTGGATTAAACTGCCTCAAGCGCTGCCTAGTATTATGGCAGGTATCAATCAAGCTGTGATGATGTCTCTCTCTATGGTCGTACTGGCATCGATGATTGGAGCGCCCGGTCTTGGCGAAGATGTTTTGCAATCTATCCAAACGCTCAATATTGGTCAGGGCTTACAAGCAGGTACGGCTATCGTTATCGTTGCGATTATCATTGACCGTATCACGCAAGCATTTGGTCAAGGTAAGCGTAGCCGCCAAAAAACCATCGAAGCGGGTAGACGTCCAATTGGATAGAGATGTATCCAATAGCATACGGTTAGGATAACAATAAAGATTATGCAAACAGTGAGAGCAGCGATGAATCATATCCAATTAAAAAATATCAGTAAGATTTATAATGCTAATAGTACACAGGCGCAGTCTGCATTGGCATTACTGGCTGAGGGTATGGATAGCATCAAAGTAAAAGAGCAAACGGGCTATTCAGTTGGTCTTTACGATATCAATCTAGACATTAAGGCAGGCGAGTTGCATTGTATTATGGGGCTATCAGGGTCCGGAAAGTCAACATTGATACGCCATATTAACCGCTTGATCGATCCAACCAGTGGCGAGATATGGGTAGATACTTCTCTGAATAGAAGTCATGCAACTCACACAACAGCTAATACGAGTACGGTAGCAAAGGAAAGTTCTGCTGCCGCTATTAATATTTTGAAGCTCAACGACAAGCAGTTGCAGTATTATCGTCAGCAGACAGTCAGTATGGTTTTTCAACATTTTGGTCTAGTGCCGCACATGACAGTCATACAAAATGTCGCTTATGGGCTGCGTGTTCGAAAAATGAGCGTAAACGAGCGACATGAAACGGCACGACATTGGCTGAATGAAGTAGGGCTATCCAATTTGGAAAACAATTACCCTGATGAGCTTTCAGGCGGTATGCAGCAGCGCGTTGGTCTGGCTCGTGCCTTAGCGACGGACAATCCCATTTTACTAATGGATGAAGCGTTCTCTGCACTTGATCCGCTCATTCGCGCTCAGCTGCAAGACCAACTACTCGAATTGCAAGATCGATTGAACAAAACCATTGTATTTATTACTCATGATATTGATGAAGCTGTCAAAGTAGGTCAGCGCATCAGTATGTTAAATGGTGGTCGACTCATACAAACGGGCACACCAAGCGAGTTGCGGCATAATCCTGCTGATGATTATGTGGAGCAGTTTATGAGTGCAAAAGCGTAAGCCGTGATAACCATTTATGGATGGATTTTCTGGATAAACTTATACAATGTTCTGATAAATGGTTTAAGTAATCGCAATCATTTTATTGGCATCCACTGTCATTTTGCAGTATTCAAAAGTGAACTCTGAAATAAATACCAAACTTCGTTATACTGAACGGCTTATCGATGGCTCATAATGAATGAGCGTGTATTGTTTATCGTCCACATATGATGTCGCTTTGTCTATCAAATGACGTTAGTTTCTTGTTTTGCACTTTTAAGGCCATAGCATGACCGTTTCTTATGCACCTATTATTACTTCATTGCTTGATAATGATTTGTACAAATTTACGATGTTACAAGCCATGCTGCATCAGTTCCCGCAAACCCATGG
>Ga0209295_1000489_pt1 | contig 18906 bp, 25 predicted proteins | sample Porto_5metaG_FD_187428 | JGI IMG/M metagenome (GOLD analysis project Ga0209295, IMG submission 187428) | Marine algal microbial communities from Porto, Portugal - Porto_5 metaG (SPAdes) (version 2) | ecosystem: Host-associated > Algae > Red algae > Unclassified | place: Portugal: Porto... | reverse complement strand
TTAGGTATGAACAGGAGAAACATTCGATATCAAAGCCTCTTTTAAATGAGACTGTAAAGCACTAAATAAAGTAATCCCAAAGCAAGCACAAATCTTGAATATTTCGTTGACTGTCGGTAAAGCGGTATGATCCAAAAAGTGGTATAAATGACCGCTTGTTTTGCTTTTACGGAAAGTGTTATGAGCAATTTTTTTTCCCATAAAAATAACTCCTACATTTTTTGATACGTCAATTTTCGGATTTTCGCCCGTTGGTACAAAAAAAGTCCCCAACCTTTCGGTTGAGGACTTTTTTTATTCTTTGCCTTCTATATTATAATATTCGACTGCCATCTTTTCCATATGTTTTAATGCGTTGGGGGCATCTTCTATTTTCAGTTTGTTGAGAATGATGTATATGCTATTTTCTTCATGCAAATAATGGTCAAATTCAGTAGGGCTAAAAAAGTTTTCCATTATCATTTTATAAACCCTAAAACGTTTGGTATTTTTCGTACTCTCTTCTTGCAGTTGTGCGCCAATAAAAATGAAACTCGCCCAAGGATTTTTTTTATCAATAAAATACAACATAATCTCAATACACGTTCTGATGACCCGCGTAGCTTGCTTGAGATTGGTCAGCATATTGTACCGATTATCAGAATGGGCGTTGGCTTTCAGGTAATATTTTATAGCATAAAAATCATGGGCATACTCCTCTACTTCTACGATGTAGCGGTGCTTAGTGTGACTCCGAAAGGAGAGAAAATGTCTTTTTTCAAATAGTTCTCCCTGTGTTGTCGTGGAGTTTAGATACTTGAACTCGTATGGTTTGTCGAACATTCTTAACGGAGGTATTCGTAGGCTTTATTCCGGGATTTCCAAAGGTCAGACTCGGTGCGTAAGGTAAATAAATTACTTTTTGGAGCATTGGCATTAATAGCTTTCAATGCCATTCCCAATTGATGATAGCTATGTAAAATGGTAGCGTGTGTACGAACAAATTGCTTGACAACATATCGCAAGTAGAAAGGTGTTTTTTTTATATCGACATCAGAAATATCAGAAATGTCAATATTTTGAATGGCTTGCGATAATTGGTCATACGAATTTCGATAATCGACATAATTATCTTTATCAATTATAATATCAGGTGCGTATCTTTTGCTAAGATGTTTTCTGAAAAAATATAAAAACAGAGAAAGAAAAGGGGCTATCAAAGTAACGATGACAACAAGTATAAGGGTATTATTGAAATACCGTTTGAGACTTCTATACATCGTCAAAAGTCCGCCAAGTACGCCTGCCGCATCAATATTTTTTTGCAACTGTATTCTTGTGGAACTCATTTTTCTTGAATTAAAGGGATGAAAAAACAATAAACACTACATCTTGACTTGTTCTTTTTCCTTTACACTTCACCAAATTCTCCTTAAATAACCCGTTATTCGCGTCAAATTTGGCTCGTGTAAAGAAAAAATAACGGCGTGAAGATGTAGCGTTTATTGTCTTTTCATCCCAAAGAGGTGAATTAAGATTTGTATGTAAGGGAAGACGAAAAAAATAATCTACCCGTCTGAATCGTTCTTTTTCTTATATGTTTAACTAAATTTTCCTTACGTAGCTCGGCTATGTGCGTCAAATTTAGCCAAACATATAAAAAAAATAACTTCTTCATTTGGGGTAGATTATTTTCTTCCTCTTCCCTAACGTAAATTAAGTCTTTTTAGGTCACAAAAGCAATAAAAAGTGCAAAAAAAACACAAAAAAGTCCCCAACCTTTCGGTTGAGGACTCGCTCTGTATTGTTTTCGGTATAAACTTATATTGGTCAATAATCTCTAACCACAGAATACATAGTGAATTGCTTCACGTCAGACTATCGTCTATGGTCTAACGACTATCGACTCTCTACGCCATATTAGCGATGATTTCATCTCCAAATTCTGAACATTTCAACTTGGTTGCATCGTCCATTAGGCGTTCAAAATCGTAGGTCACGCGTTTCTTGGCGATTGAGCCTTCGATGCCTTTTACGATGAGTTTGCCGACTTCTTTCCAGCCCATATAATCGAACATCATCACGCCTGAAAGGATGACTGAACTCGGATTTACTTTGTCTTGTCCGGTGTATTTTGGTGCTGTACCGTGTGTGGCTTCGAATAGCCCGATGCCGGTTTGGTAGTTGATATTCGCGCCCGGCGCGATGCCGATACCGCCTACGGTAGCCGCGAGTGCATCCGATACGTAATCGCCATTGAGGTTGAGGGTAGCGATGACGGAATACTCACGCGGACGAGTCAAAATCTGCTGCAAGAAAGCATCCGCGATGACATCTTTGATGATGAGTTCGCCGCCGTCATGCTTGATGGTTTGCCATGGTCCGCCGTCGAGGTCTTCGCCGCCAAATTCGCGTTTTGCCAACTCGTAACCCCATTCTTTAAATTTACCTTCGGTAAATTTCATGATGTTTCCTTTGTGTACCAGAGTCACAGAAGGTTTGCCTTCTTCGATGGCAAATTTGATGGCTGCACGTACCAAACGCTCTGTACCTTCGACCGATACGGGCTTGACGCCAAGCGATACGCTGTCCGGAAAACGGATTTGGGTAACGCCCATTTCTTCCATCAAAAATTTCTTTACTTTTTCGTTTTCGGCTGTGCCGTTGAGGTATTCGATACCTGCGTAAATGTCTTCCGTATTTTCGCGGAAAATCACCATATCGACGTACTCAGGATGCACTACGGGCGAAGGCACGCCCTCGAAGTAACGCACAGGACGCACACAAGCATAAAGGTCAAGTTTTTGGCGCAAAGCAACGTTCAAAGAACGGATTCCACCACCTACGGGCGTTGTCAAAGGTCCTTTGATACCGATGAGGTATTCGCGCATCGCATCAAGGGTGGCTTCGGGCAACCATTCTCCGGTTTTGTCCATTGCTTTTTGTCCGGCATAGACTTCTTTCCAGTTCACTTTACGTTTGCCGCCGTAGGCTTTTTCTATTGCCGCATCAAATACGCGTACCGCAGAAGCCCAGATGTCAGGACCGATACCGTCGCCTTCGATAAAAGGAATTGTCGGATTGTCGGGTACGTTCAGTTTTTCGTTTTGTACCGTAATTTTTTGTCCACTCATTTTGTTGTCGTGATTAGTTTGTCAGTGATTAGTTAAATGGGTTATCTATCTGATTAACTAAGCACCATTAGCAAAAATGCTTGCAAAGATAATGTTTTTCATTGAGTTTTTTATTGAAAATGAGATAGTTTATCGCTTGACGTGCTTGTGTTTTTGCAGATATACGACACGTTGTCCGTATTTGTGTTGTGAAATGCTATTTTTGTGAACCCCATAGCCCTCTCCTTTTTGAGGAGAGAGGCCATGAGGTTCACAATGCAAATTTATGTTTTCAGAACTCATCATCGGCATAATGCGCCTCGGCACCTGGGATGCCAATTATAATACGGCTCAATAGCCGAGCTACGTAAGGAAGATTTAGGAACAAAATAAAAAATAATCTATTTCTATTTCTTTCTTTAATTTAAAATTTTCCAACTGCGTAAAAATCTCTTTTTGAGTCTTTTCTCCGGCTACGGCTATGATGATTTGAGCTTCATTTAAATGTGAAATCAAATCAGGGGATTTTAATATTTGACCATAAATATCAACGCCGATTTTGCGTTCATTTTCGCAGACCCAATGAAAGTTTACTTCTTTTTTGAGCAGGTATTGGGCAATATTTTTGCCTTTTTTTCCTGCTCCCCAAATGACCAAGGGATGGTTTTTTTTCTTTTCCAATTTTAAAAAATAATATAATTTTATATCCAAAAAACGATTGTCGGCATAGTTGTTATCATTGCGCGAAGCGCGAGTGCTGTGGTCGCGCCAAAGGTGCAAAACCTGCTTGCTTGCGACTACTTTGAACCTCGCTTCGTACATCCGAAAACATAAATCATAATCTTCAGGATAGCGGTCGGCACGAAAAGCACCGCAAGCCTCCAAATCTGCCCGATGCAGCATCCAACACGGTGAAGGAATGACGCATTCTTTGTAAATATTCGTAAAGTTGGTGCAGTATTGTGTGAGGTCGTTGAGCCAGTTTTCGTATTTTTGATAACCGTCTTTTATGCCTTCGGCAGCAAAGTATTTGACCATGCCTGTAGCGATATTTCCACGTCCATTTTTTTCTAATAAATCACGAAGTGTAGCTAATTTTTCGGAAGGCATCACGTCATCCGCATCCATACGTGTGAGGTACGCACCCGTGCTGTGCGTGTAGGCGAGTCGTAAGGCATTGATAATTCCATTCCCTTGATTATCAAATGTTTGTATGCGTTTATCTTTTTTTGAAAATGCTTCTAAAATCGCTTTACTTTCGTCGGTAGAATGGTCGTTGATGGCGAGTAGTTCCCAATTGTCGATGCTTTGTGCCAATATAGAATCGAGGCATTCCGGAAGGTAGACAGCCGCGTTTTTGACGGGCATTAGGATGGAAATTTTAGTTGCTTTCATAGTGGTAGATTACCCCTGTTTAGAATAAACCACGCGTTGCGGATAAGGTATTTCGATATTTTTTTCTTTGAAAATACGATAAATTTCGTAGCGCATATCGCTCAATGTATCACCCGAAACGATGAGGTAACGGGAGTAAAAATACAGCTCAAAAATCAGTGCCGAATCCGCAAAATCGGCAAAGCGTACAAAGGGTTCGGGTTGCTTCATCACGCGCGGATGCGCTTTGACGATACTCAATAATAAATCTCTAACCTGCTCAGGGTCAGAGTCGTAATGCACGCCAACGGTCAGCACAAAACGCACTCGATTATAATCGTGATTCCAGTTGTTGACACTATCCACAACGAGTTTGGAATTAGGGACTACCATGACCACATTATCACGCGATTCGATGTCGGAAGTGCGTATGCCAATACGAATGATGCGCCCAACAGAACTATTGAGCTCGACGGAATCTCCCACACGGATTTTGCCTTCAAACAAGATGATCAAACCCGAAAAAAGGTCATTAAATGTCTGCTGCAAACCCAAACCAAAACCCACCGCCAATGCCGCCATTGCTCCCCAAACCACATTGGTATTGATACCCAAACTCTGTATTGCCCACAGAATACCTATGGTGTATACAAAGTATTTGAATAGCTGATTGATAGTATATTGCGAACCAATTTCTGTTTTCTGACGCTTGTAAAATTGTGGTAGTATTTTTTTCGTAAACAACCATACCAAACCCCACGCAATCAACAATACGATAGCCGCCGATATGAAGTTGATAATCGAAAACTCGAAGTCGGTATCACGAAAAAGTCTAAGATTCAGTAGCTGCTCTAATGTTTCCATTTAAACTAATTGTTTGGGTTGTTAGATTGCTGAATTGCTTTACTGTTTTATTGTTAGGTTTTTCGCAAAGTGAAAGAAAATAAATAACATGTGCCATTATACTCGTCTTTTTTCCGTCTAAGAATCCTTTGAAATCCTTATCCCGAATCGGGGTTCGGGACAGGCTGTAGCTAAGGCTATGTGCGACTTTCAAAAAATCCTTAGACAAAAAAAATACTTCGCATTATGGGACATCTTATTTAATTTCCTTCACTTAGCAATTTAACAATTTAGCAATCCAACAATAAAAACATTCAATTCCCCTCTTCCCATTCTTTAAAGTATCGAATAACGTATTTTTTAAGTAAAAACTCTTGGTTTTGAACGCCTTTTTCGGGAATTGGTCGTAAGGCTTTCCAGTGAGGCCAGCCGTCTTCGTCGCGTCCTTCAAACTCATAAAAGTCCTCATAACTCAGTAGTCGGCACACTGCAATGTGCATCAAATCCTGTTTTTGTTCTTTCGTAAATTCTTCTTGCATTCTGCCGAGTTCTTGTATGCCGATGGCAAAAAGAACGGCATCTATATCCGGCAATTTGTCCTTGCCAAAAATGCTTTTTACGGTGTGTCTCACTTTGAGCCACTCAAAATCAAGTTCCCATTCTTCCATTGTATATTAGTTAATTTGGTAATTAGTAGACTGGGTAATTGGGTGTGATATTTTGCTTCGCAAAATCACTAATTAACTAATTAACCAATCAACCAACACCTACTTAGCGAAGCATTGAATCCAATAATTTGGTGTGCCGCCGACTTGACCGATTTCGTAGCAAGCTACGTATTTCCATGTTGGATTGAGGATATTTCGTCGATGTGCGTAGCCCTGAATGCCCGCATCAACGAGCAGCAACATCAGAGATTCTTTGACATCTGAGGGTCCGCCGACAAGGTTTTCATTGCCATCTTCAAGCGTAGTATCGTCACGTGTAATTCTGTCCCAAGGATAAGAACCGTCAACGCCTACGTGTGTGGGCGTATCGTTGACAAGGATTTCCATACCGTGTTTTTGGGCGGTTTTATGCAGTCCGAGACGTGGTTGAAGCGTGGGCATAGATGACATTAGTTGGAGTTCGCGGATAAGGTCGTCGATGGCACGGAGTTGTTCTTTGGCGTAATTTGGATCGGAAAATTGGGTGTTTTTGATGCGCTCGCGGTAGACCTGCACCTCTTGCACATAGGCACGCGGATTGGTGCGGACGAGGTTGATTTCTTTAATCATCTCTCGCTCCCGTGCGTTCATAAATGCCGCATCTTTTGCCGTGTCAATACTGCGTGTCGTAATCGTAGGCGATGTATTGTTTTTGGGTTTTGGCAGGCTCGAAGACGGCACACGAGGCACCTCCTCAAATGTTGGTTTAGTAGGTGTAGTCCGTGGCGTTTGAGGTACATCAATGCCGGGTTGTCCTTCATAACCTTCCGCTATATTCACGGAAGTTGCGAGCTTGCCATTAGGGTCTTCATATACCGTAGTCTCGATAATGACTATCGTGCCGTCAGACTTTACTTCCGTTTTGGTTTCTGTTTTTTTGACGTATTTCTGCTCCGTAGGTGCTTGATTCGTTTTTGAAAGTGGGCTTGATTTTTTTGATAAATTTGCAGCGCATCCCATCATTGTCAAGATGAAAAATGCAAGAAAACTGTATTGTAATATTTTCATAATATTTAATTGGTTAGACATCTAGACTTTGGACATTGTGTAATTAGGGAACTGGGTAGTTAGGTAAATCACTCATTATCAATAATTTACGTTGATTTGCATTTTATTTTAAATTAACTTTATTACAATTTTTATTATGCTGGTAAATAGCAAATTATACTTTCGTTAACCTAATTAGGGAAGAGGAAGAAAATAATAACCTCGTCGAAATCGTAAAATTATTATTTGCTCGTTACTTACAAAGCTGTTTTTTTCGGAAAAAAAATTAGCGCGAAGCACAACGTACACAACGCGAACTTTCGGGCATCAGCATGATGCGTTTGGGCTGAATCGGGCGTTTGCAGACCCCGCAGATGCCAAAGTCAGGATGTTCGATTTTGGATAGTGCGTGTTGGAGTTTGCCCAATTTTCGCTTCGTTGCACGCAAGGAGGCTTCGGCAACACTTTTATTGTTGATGGCATCCATGCGCGTGATTCTACCCAATGAAACATCGGGGGCAATCGGTTGGCAAAGCTCTTCAATTTCTTTGATTTTTATTAGCGTTTCTGCTATTTGTTCCTCGATTTTTATTTTCAAATCGGCTCTATCTTCTGCTGTCATATTTGTGTTAGTGAAAGAAATTAAATAAATTGTTTCAAAATGCGCCGTAATTTTTTCTTCTAAAAAATTCAAAAAATCGTTGCATAGCCATAGCTACGGAACTATTTTTTATGTTTTTTAGAAGGGAAAAGAACAAGCATAATGGGGCAAGTTATTTATTTTCTTTCATTTATAGTGTTGTGGTATCGTGGTGTTGTGGTTTCGTTATGTTGCAAAATTACAAATAAATATAACAACAAGCACCACAAAACTACAACACAACGCAACAAAACTACAACACAACAAGACTAAAACACCACGACAGCATAACACTACAAACGAATGATTTTCAATAATTTGCCGAATAAATATATAGGAGTAGCGATGAATAGAAAACATAATTCGATAAAGGGTTTGAGTAGCATAAAAATGAGGGTGATTAATCCTCCAATCAGCAAGTAAGGGAAGGCGATTTGAGGGGTGTAGCCGCAGTTGTTTCGTATTAATTCAGGCGGAATATTACTCGTGTAAATAAGTCCTTTTTGGGCAATCGTGTATTTTTGAAAGGCAGCTTCGCAAGCGTAGGCGGGAATTTCCATCGGGTGTTTATCATAGGCAATTTGGGACGCCGTTTCGAGTGTATTATTTTTTCTATTCCTAAAAAATAATTGCAAATAATCTGATAAATAATATATTATAAACCTTCGGAAAAAGCCCACACCTACGCCCATATCACGGTATTGCAGCACATGAAACCCCTCGTGAATGACCGTCATCAAATTGGAAAAACTATCGGGGCGATAATCGCGAAAATAGACGTGAATCCCACGCCTGCCCCAAGTCGCCGGCAACACGATAGCACCCACAAAGCTCCCCGTAATGAACCATGGTAAGCCCTTGTAAAAACGTACTTTTTCCCAATTAATCGTCGGATAAATTTGTCGTAAAATAGCCTCTGTCTTTGCGTCCTGTTCGATGAGTGCAGGGAAGACCCAATAGTAGAGTTGGCGAGCAGATTTTAGTAGCGTATCAGAGAGTTTGGGCATAAATGACGTTGCAAATGACAAAATAAAAGCCTAAATTTAGGCTTAGTATTTGAAATATAAAGACAAATAAAAATCAGATTTAATATTACCTCAATAAATTGACTTTCAATTTATTGTAAAGATTTAAACTTAATAGTTTTTTTATGAAAAAGATAATGATGATTGCTGTGATATTGTTCTTCGGCGTTTTTTCGCTACAAGCGCAGGTGGACGTACAAGTACAAACGCAGCCGGCAGAAAAGGCAGAAGAAAAGCCGAAAAAATTGACCGATGAGGAGGTTCAAGAGTTCAAACATTACCAGTTTTATTTGGATCAACCGGCATTGAGCATCGAAAACATCAAGTATGCCAATGATGAGGAAAAAACAATCGAAGGACAGCTTTCAAAGGATGGAAAACGGGTCGTCATAGAGGGCTACACCAAGCGAGGACGAGTGACCGCCACCGTAAAATATAAAGACGGCACAACCGAAGAAGTCAGCCGCAGCTCCTGCGTCATCGACCCGGTGATACCTTTGTAATGATGCAATGATACAATGCGATAATGCGATAATGACGTGATGCTACTACGCTTCCTCATTGTAGCATTATAGCATTATAGCATTCTAACATTGTAGCATTTAATTACTGCCTACGCCTGTATTCTTTGAGGATTTTTCGTCTGAATTCATGCTCTACGTGGTGCAGCATGATGACTTTTTGCATAGGTAGTGCCTTTGCAAATTTGGCGGCATACTCGCGTTCAGTATCGAGTTCTTGCTGTTTGAAATCGAAGTGGCTATCTATCATTGCCTGTATTTCGGCGTCCGTCAACTTATCAAAATCGCTGTCTTTTTTGTTTTTCCGACGTTCCTTTTTCAGCGTATGGATGCGTTTTTCGCGTTCATTGAAAATGGGCCAAAACTCTTGGGCTTCTGCTGCGGTGAGATCGAGTTTTTCGGTGATAAATGCTACGCGATAAGCGTCCATTTTTTCGCGCATTTCGGGTGTAGGTTCGCCTTTGCGCTTGCTACCGCGATGTTTTGGCTGTGCCGAAATCATCGTTACCGACAGACAACTAATTAATGCAAGTATAAGTATTTTTTTCATTTTTTTTATTAGAAAAACCCAAATTTAATCTCTCTCTCATCTCCTGTCTCCTGTCTTTCGTCTCTCATCTCTTTTCTCTCATCTCTCATTATCGCTGTCCAATAATTCTTCTTCAATATAATCGTCCCATTCGTCAGCATCTAAATTCAAACCATTCGTAAAATCCAATTCAAAACCATCTTCTATCAGTAAATCTAAATCCCAATCTTCCACATTTCCATCTAAATACATTGCCAATGCATCTGTGCTAATGTTTTCTATATCAGCAGTTTCTGTATTATTGTTTTGGAATAAAAACACTCCTGCCAATAATAATACCGCTACCGAAGCCACCATAGCCAAGCCGCGCACCCAGCCAAATCGCATAAAAAAACCGACTTTTTGTGGTGCTTCCTGCACTTGATTCAGTACTTTATTTTGCAAGGATTCAAAGTATAAATGCGGCACTTTATAGCCTTCTTCTTCCTGCCGAAGCTCGGCAAGAAGTGGCGATAGTTCGTTTAATTCATCTTGTATATGGTCTTTATTTTTCACTGCAAATATTTGACGCTGAAATTATGAATAGGTTTAATCTCGTTTCAAAAAAACCTCGATTTTCTTTACTGCGTGATGATAGGACGCCTTCAATCCACCAACGGATGTTCCCACGGCTGCCGAAATATCCTTATAAGTCATCTCATCAAAATAACGCATATTGAACACTCGTTGCTGTTTATTGGGCAAAGTATCAATTGCTGCTTTCAACTTTCGTTGAGCTTCATTGCCATCAAACCATGTGTCGGCTTCGAGTTGGTAAGTCGTTGATTCATCGTCGATTGAGGTCGATTGTCGACGTTTTTTTTGCCGCAAAAAAGTAATCGCTTCATTGGTCGCAATACGGTATAACCACGTATAAAGTTCGGATTTTCCTTGAAATTTTTTGATATTGCGAAACACCTTTATAAAGGTATTTTGCAACACGTCGTCTGCATCGGTATGTTCGATTTTCATCCGCCTGATGTGTAAGTACAATCGTTCTTGATACTTCGTCATCAATGCCCGAAACGCTTGTTCTTGCGTGTCGGTATTGTGCATTCCCGCGAGTATCTGCTCATCATTCATGTGTTAAATATAAGTCAAAGGTTAAACCGAATATAAGACGATAAAGGTGGTCGAAAGTTTAATTTGAATTATTTTTTAGATTTAAATTTATTTTTTTCAAAAAATATTTCGAACATAAGTTATTGACTGCCAGAAAATTAAACTGACTTTCTTCTTACTCTTATCTCTCGTCTCACCTCTCTTACCTATTATTTACTTGAATAAATGAACAAATGTTCATACATTTGTATTGTAATTGAAAACAATAGCTATGACAATAAGCAAAAGAAATCTATCATTTGACAAATTGGAGCGTGTAGCGAAGATACTCAAAACTGTTTCGCATCCGGTACGTTTGGAAATTTTGGAGGTACTCGAAATGGAAGAACCTTTGACAGTTTCGACCATCCGCGAGCGTATCAAAACAGAGGTAGAACAATCCATGCTTTCTCATCATTTGATAAAAATGAAGGACAACGATATTTTGGTTTCGTATAAAAAAGGAAAAAACATTTATTACAGCATTGCCGACAGGCAAGTGCTGAAAATATTTGACTGTTTAGGTGCCTGCGATGCCATTGTTTAAAAATTCCAAAAAACAAATTCCAAATTCCGAAAAATATGATTTGGGAATTTGAATTAATTATTAGGCGCGACAAATCACGTCTGTTTTTTGATTAAGGGAAGAAGAAAAAAATAATCTACCCGTCTGAATTGTTCTTTTTCTTATATGTTTCACTAAACCTTCCTTACGTAGCTCGGCTATGCGCGTCAAATTTAGCCAAACATATAAAAAAAATAACTTCTTCATTTGGGATAGATTATTTTCTTCCTCTTCCCTAAATAAATGAATATTTTAACATCTATTAAAGTATTAAATTGATGGAAATAGCTGGGTTTGCGGCAGCTTTTGTGATTGGAATTACACTTGGATTGATGGGAGGAGGAGGCTCTATTCTGGCTGTACCTGTTTTGGTCTATATGCTTGGTATTAGCCCGGTATTAGCTACTGCCTACTCGCTTTTTGTGGTGGGAATAGCATCGTTAACGGGTGCGATAAACAACATCCACAAAGGGCAAATCTGTCTCAAAACGGCGGTAGTATTTGCCATTCCATCCTTTATTGCGGTGTATTTGACGCGGCTTTACCTCATTCCTGCGATACCCGAACACCTGTTTGACGTTGGTACATTTGCGGTTACGAAAGACATGGCGATTATGGTTTTTTTCGCATTGATTATGCTTGTAGCCGCATTTTCGATGATAAGAAAAGGCAAAGAAGAGGTAGAAGGAGATGAAAACACCCAACCAAAATTTAATTATCCACTGATACTGCTTGAGGGTGGTGTCGTGGGTGTGCTTACGGGCATTGTGGGAGCAGGTGGTGGTTTTCTGATTATTCCGGCATTGGTTTTATTGGCGAAGCTGCCCATGAAACTCGCCGTTGGGACTTCACTACTCATCGTTGCCGCAAAATCACTCATTGGTTTTATTGGTGATTTGCAAACGGGGCAAGTAATTGACTGGACATTTTTATTGACATTTACGGGTTTTGCAGCCGTTGGGATTTTTGTGGGCGGTTATTTGTCCAATTTCATTTCAGGAAAAAGCCTCAAACGCGGTTTTGGCTGGTTTGTACTCGTGATGGCAGTATTGATTTTGGCGAAAGAAATAATGTAATTACTATTTGTCCGCAGTTTGTCTGTCCGCAGTCCGCAGTTTAATGTGAAACTATCTCACGTATTAGCGGCGGACTGCGGACAGACAAACTGCCGACCTAATAAATTATGAATAAAAAAGAAAGAAGTAGAAACAGTGCAGTTTTCGGATTGAAGTGTCCGGCATGTCGGGAGGGCGATTTATTCAAGCCTGTCAACAAACTCTCCGACCTCTTTGAAATGTACGATAATTGCCCGAATTGCGACCAGCAATACGAAATCGAAATCGGCTTTTATTGGGGCGCAATGTATGTGGCGTATGCCCTCAGTTCGGCGGTATGTATGGGTAGTACGCTGATTTTTATGTTTGTATTTAATCTGAGTATGATGACCTCATTTGTACTCATGCTTATATTGATAATATTGGTATCGCCTTATATTTTTCGACTGGCGCGTTCGATATGGCTGCATGCTTTTGTGAAAAAGGAAGAATGATTTTTGATTTTTTGAATATTGAAAGAATTTAAACAAATGAAAATAGAACAAATATATACCGGATGCCTTGCACAAGGCGCGTACTACATACAAAGTGAAGGGGAGGCAGCGATAATTGACCCGCTAAGAGAGGTCAGTCCTTATATCAAAAGGGCGACTGATGACGGGGTGAAAATCAAGTACATTTTTGAGACGCATTTCCATGCAGATTTTGTAAGCGGACACGTTACGCTGGCAGAAAAAACGGGTGCACCTATAGTATACGGACCCAATGCCAATCCGACTTTTGAAGCGCATATCGCTACGGATGGTGAGGAGTTTAAAATCGGAAAAGTTACGATAAAAGCCTTACATACGCCCGGTCATACGATGGAAAGTACGACTTATCTACTACGCGATGAAAACGGCAAAGACCACGCTATTTTCACGGGCGATACTTTGTTTTTGGGTGATGTCGGGCGACCCGATTTGGCACAAAAAGCAGATGACATCACGCAAGAAGATTTGGCGGGTATTTTGTATGATAGCCTTCGCAACAAAATTATGCCTTTGGCGGATGACATAACGGTATATCCGGCACATGGCGCAGGTTCGGCTTGTGGAAAAAATATGATGAAGGAAACCGTCGATACGCTGGGCAATCAAAAAAGTATGAATTACGCCCTTCGTGCAGACATGACAAAGGACGAATTTATCAAAGAAGTAACCGATGGTTTGATGCCACCGCCAGCGTATTTCCCCTTGAATGTCAAGATGAATCGCGAGGGTTATGCGAATATTGATACCGTGTTGGAAAGCGGTGCAAAGCCGCTCATGCCAGAGGTTTTTGAGCTAATTGCGCAGACAACGGAGGCACTCGTATTGGATGTTCGCAAACCGCAGGAATATGCTCAAGCGCATATTCCAAAGAGTATTTTTATTGGTTTGGATGGGAGTTTTGCGCCCTGGGTTGGAGAGTTGGTTGTAGATGTGCAGCAGCCGATTTTGCTCGTCGTGCCAGAAGGTAGAGCCGAGGAAGCCGTGACACGACTCGCACGAGTGGGCTTCGACAATACGCTTGGTTTTCTGAAGGGCGGAATCGCGGCTTGGAAGTCTGCCGGAAAAGAAATTGATACGGTGACGAGCGTTCCTGCAAATGAGTTGGAAGCGAAATTTGAGGACGTAAAAGACCTCGTGTACGATGTCCGAAAGACAAGCGAATATGAATCCGAACATATCGAAAATGCTCACAATACGCCTTTGAGTTCGCTCAATATGTATATGCAGCATTTTCCGAAAAATGATACCTTTTACGTGCATTGCGCGGGTGGGTATCGTTCTATGATTGCCTCGTCGATATTAAAAGCGCGCGGTATTCACAATTTGATTGATGTACAAGGCGGTTTTGGCGCAATAAAAGAAACGAAGATTCCACGCACCGCTTTTGTTTGTCCTTCTACTTTGTAGAAGAGTCGATAGTCGATAGACCATAGTCGAACGTAGGTTTTCACGTCTGCCTATCGTCTATGGACTAAATACAACGAACTACTTATTTATGATTACTTTATTTATTACTGAACTCGCTCATCAGTTGAGTCAGCCTTGGGCTTGGTATGTATCCGGTCCTATGATTGCCCTTGTGATGTTTTTGCTGCTATGGGCGGGTGGCGAATTTGGTGTTTCCTCTACACTACGCACGGTGTGTGCCGCAGGCGGTGCAGGCAAACGCATCCGATTTTTTGATTTTGATTGGAAAAATCAAATCTGGAACATCGTCTTTGTCTTGGGAGCTGTCTTGGGCGGTTTTCTTGCTGCCAATTTTCTTTCCTCTCCCGACCTACTCCAAATTTCGGCGGCTACGGTCAGCGATTTACAGGAAATCGGTATCGCATTTAATGGCGGTCTTGCGCCAACAGAGATTTTTTCTTGGGAGAATTTACTTTCGGTTAAAGGCTTGATAGTCATGGTTTTAGGTGGATTTTTGATTGGCTTTGGTACACGTTGGGCGGGGGGCTGCACATCGGGTCATGCGATTAGCGGCTTGTCCAATTTACAATTGTCATCACTCATCGCCGTCATTGGTTTTTTCATTGGCGGATTGGTGATGACCCACCTCTTTTTTCCATTTATTTTCTAAGACGGCTGACGAACACTTCGTTTGACGACAGACGGACGCTATCGCTTGACGGTAGTTACGTACAATATCCGTCCACCGTCAAGTGAAACGTCCGTCCACCGTCCACCGTTTGAATTATGAAATTATTAAGATATCTATTTATAGGCATCCTTTTCGGAATTGTGATGACCAAATCAGAGGCAATTTCGTGGTTTAGAATACAGGAAATGTTCCGTTTTCAGGCATTTCATATGTATGGCATCATTGGTTCTGCTTTGGCAGTGGGTGTCGTGATGACTTTTTTGATGAAACGCTACCATATACGCTCACTCGAAGGCAAAGTTATTCAATTTAATTCTAAAGCGGTGAGCGTGCCGCGCTACCTGTTTGGCGGTATTTTGTTTGGTTTAGGTTGGGCATTGACGGGCGCGTGTCCCGGTCCGATTTTTACGCTGATTGGCAATGGATTTTCGGTATTTATAGTCGTATTGGCGAGTGCAGTTTTGGGGACTTTGGCGTATGGGATGGTGAGGGATAGGTTGCCGCATTAAGGTAAATTCCAAAACCCAAGAACCAAACTCCAATCCTGATATATTTTGGGCGTTTTATCTTATCAACATGTTCGCAAAATAGAAAATTGGGCATTAAATCAAAACAATTTCAATTAAAATTAATTTGTAATAAAATGTAAATTAATTAATTATAAATTACGTTTGTAAATTAATTATCAATTTTCCATTATCAATTCTCAATTTGGCGAAGACATTGTCTTATTGGAATTAATTAATAAAGTTTCTTATTCTCGTTTCATTATCAGTTTCAGCAAAGCCTTCTTGGTAATAACCTTTATCGTTGATTTGAGGTTTTCCTTTGATTACTTTCCTATCAAAAAGAACGCAACGAATGTGTACATCTTCCTGAATATCAACACCATAATGTTCTTTAAATATTGTAAAGAGAAAAGAAAGAAAAGCTTTTGAACTTTTGATTTTTTCAGAGACATTATCTGCTGTACGCGATTTCATTTCTACCAGAAAAATGTAATCACGTTTGTTGACCTTAGCAAAAATAACGGCATCTACGGATTTTCGCCAAAATCCTTTGGGAACTAAATTGCCAAGAAAGGGACGATTGTCGAGGTCTAATTTCAGGGCAAAGTAAATCTTTTCAAAGCCCGTAATTTTGACAGAGTGTAGTTGCTTTCTACCAGTATTTTGTGGCTCGGAGATAGTAATCGTTTTAGCCACTTGGTCTGCCTGAATGTGAGCGTCTTCGTGGATAAATTTTTCAAGAATCGGACTAAATCGGTGCATCTTCAAGGCTGTCTAAGTGGATGTAATAAATATCGTTGGAGCGTAAATTCATATCAGCAATTACTTTACGGATTTTATCAACTTCAATGCCTTGCTCGGTGATTGGCACTTGCTCAATTATTTCATTCTGAAAGGCATACACACCTACATCTTCGGCTTTGATAGCGTCGTCTTTTTTATAACGGTATTTTTTCTGCAATTCCTTCTTCCCTTTAAAGTCATCCGACATCAATATCAAATTACTCAACTCGCTAATGATATAGTCGCTGTGTGTGCTAATCAATAATTTTATCCCCCGATTCGCAATTTTAGCTAATAATCGCGCTAACTTAACTTGTGTAGATGGATGCAAATTCAATTCCGGTTCATCAATGATAATGTGGTCATGCTCACGCGCAAGATGACGTAAATAAATCACCAAACCACCAAGTGATTTGACCATTGAGGACGATAAATATAGTGGTACTTTTTTGCGTGTGCCTTTAGGTTTAAATTCCAAACTACCATAAGCATCAACTGAGATTCTACCTTCGAGTATCATCTCTAATTCTTTTGCCAAATCTTCAAATTCGGTCTTGGGTTGCTTTGCAGAGTATTTAAAATCAGACGAATACGAGAGATAGTCATTAATGGGTAATGGATAGCGTGGAATGAGTGCACCGTTTTCTCTAATTTTTTTGACAGAACTTTCAGCATCATTCGATCGGATAATTTTAGCGACTTCATTCAGCGTATTTGCTTTTTTTTGCAATAATTCAGTTGAAAAAAAATGAATAGAGGAACGTTCGGCAGGAAAGAAGTAGCTGCGATATATTTCAGTTAAAATACCTTTGCTCATTTCTATATTTACATCCAAATCGTTGACAGCAAAAACCTCTGATGTAAGTTCTTTAATATATAATTCGTTTGCCTTTTTGTTATTAACTTGTGATGATGCAGTTTTCAAACACCCATACACCAAATAAGCCATATACGACTTCCCCGAATTATTCGGTCCCGTAAATATGGTCAAAGGCTTGCTGATGTCCACTTCACCTTCTTTTATAACGCCCAGATTTTCTACTCTAATTTTCTTCATAGGTATCACAAATATAAGCAATTAAAATGAGAGTTGCGGATTGATTTTTTGGGTAAAAACCCACAACTCGCAACCCGAAAACCCGCAACTCGTAACCCGTTCCTGCCAAAAAATCATAAAAACCTGACACCCTGACCTGACAAGCAACTGCCAATTTGTCCGATTTTGATATTTTTTAAACCTTCTTTCTGAACTTTCAAAAATGATTGAAACTTGTGAAAATACTAAAAACATAAAATTATTTTTGGTGTATTTCTATTTCGCAGAATAAGATATTTTATTTTACATGAAAACAAGCTGAACCATATAGAAGTCGTGTTTGTTGGCACATCAAAAAAATAAATTTGCATGGTTGTTGATGCTTAGGGAACAGGAAGAAAATAATCTACCCCAAATGAAGAAGTTATTTTTTTTATATGTTTGGCTAAATTTGACGCGCATAGCCGAGCTACAGCCTGTCCCGAACTCGATTCGGGATAAGGAAGATTTAGTGAAACATATGAGAAAAAGAACAATTCAGACGGGTAGATTATTTTTTTCGTCTTCCCTTATTAAACGATTTTGAAAACGATGGGTACACTAGACTTTATTTAGAAATATTTTGTATGCAGCTAACATTGTCTTTTTCCGATACTCTTCCCCTATTTTTCGTTCCGTACCGTAGGGTATGCAGCTCAAAATGAGGCTCGATTATCGAAAAAATACAAAATTCCATGCATACAAAATATTCCTAAATAAAGTCTATTTACCCATACTCATTTTATTCATTTAATTATTAAAAAGAAAATATCATGGCAGATTTGCTTAAAAAAGTTCTCTATACAGGCGTAGGAGCCGTCGCTACTGCAACAGAAACAATTCAAAAAAATATCGACGAATTAGTCAAAAAAGGCTCTTTATCTGAGGAAGAAGGTAAAAAAGTTATTACTGACTTTGTAGAGAATACAGAAGCTAAAAAAGATGAGTACCAAAAACGTTTTACTGAAATGGTAACAAGTGTACTCGACAAACTCAATATCCCAACTGCTGACGATTTCAAAAATCTCACAAGTCGTTTGGCAAAATTGGAAAAGGACAGCAAAGTTACTATTAAAAAAACTACTGTTGTAACCAAAACTGCTCCTAAAAAGACTGTTAGAGCTACTAAAAAATCAGTAATTGCAAAATAATTTGGAAAAATTCCAAATCTTAAAAAGATAATAAACGCTACATCTTCACGCCGTTATTTTCTTCCTCTTCCCTAAACTCCCGTTTTCAAGAAGAAAACTAAGAATGAAATAACCTCATCGAAATCATAAACTTATTATTTGCTCGTTACTTACTACTTAGGGAAGAGGAAGAAAATAAACTACCCTAATTGACGCAGCTATTTTTCATTGCTTCGAAATAAAACAATATAATCGTACAGCAATAAAACAGCGCGACAGTAAAACAATATAACAAACAAT
>Ga0209295_1000488_pt1 | contig 18913 bp, 16 predicted proteins | sample Porto_5metaG_FD_187428 | JGI IMG/M metagenome (GOLD analysis project Ga0209295, IMG submission 187428) | Marine algal microbial communities from Porto, Portugal - Porto_5 metaG (SPAdes) (version 2) | ecosystem: Host-associated > Algae > Red algae > Unclassified | place: Portugal: Porto... | reverse complement strand
GAGACGTAAGGCTGCAGCGAGCTTAAGATACAAACAGCCAACAATGCTCTGTTATTGTTGGCTGTTTTTTTTGTAAAATACAGAAACAGATTATTACAACAATAGTATTGCCTGCGTATACGTTTGGTCTTTTGTTTTTTTGACTTGAGGAACACATAATGAGCTATTTTGGCACTGATGGAATTCGCGGAAAATTTGGTGAATTACCAATTACACCGGATTTTATTTTAAAACTAGGCTACGTTACTGGGCTTGTTTTCATAGAAAAAAATGAAAATCCTACGCGTAAGCCAAGTGTGGTGATTGGTAAAGATACGCGTCTGTCAGGCTATGTGATAGAGGGAGCATTACAAGCAGGTTTTAATGCTGCTGGTGTTGATGTTTATATGCTTGGCCCATTGCCAACCCCAGCGATTGCGCATTTGACTCGTAGTTTTAATGCAGATGCTGGCGTGGTTATCTCAGCCTCGCACAACCCTTACTATGATAATGGCATCAAGTTTTTCTCAGGTGACGGCAAAAAGATAAGTGATGAGATGCAGACTGCAATCAATGATAAATTGACGGCAATTATGAACGACGTTGGTAGTGATGTTGCCATAATGCCTATTCTTGATCCTGCACATTTGGGCAAAAACAACCGAATTGATGATGCAAAAGGTCGCTATATTGAATTTTGCAAAGGCAGCTTCCCTTATCAATACGATCTCAGTCATCTGACGGTAGTAGTGGATTGTGCCAATGGTGCGGGCTATAGCGTAGCACCTAGAGTGATGCGCGAGTTGGGGGCCAACGTAATTGCCATCAATAATACGCCAGACGGCATCAATATCAATGCTGAGTGTGGTTCTACTCATCCTAAAAGCTTACAAAAGGCTGTGCTTGAGCATGAAGCAGATGTTGGTATTGCACTAGATGGTGATGGTGACCGTATCGTAATGGTTGATGAGACGGGTAAGCTAGTCGACGGCGACGGTATTTTATACGTGCTTGCTACCCAAGGTAAAACCAAAGCTGAAGGCGTAGTGGGCACACTCATGAGCAATATGGGATTAGAGCTGGCGCTAAAAGATGCAGATATTCAATTTACTCGCGCAAAGGTGGGTGATCGCTATGTGATGCAGGATTTAGAAGCTAATGGCTGGATATTGGGCGGTGAGCCATCTGGTCATATTTTATGCTTAGACAAAAGTCGCACAGGGGACGCTATCATTGCTGGCTTGCAAGTACTGGCAGTCATGCAAGCCAGAGAGCGTGCGTTAAGTGAGCTTGTTGAAGGTTTTGAAGTGTTACCGCAAAAGCTAGTCAATGTACGCCTATCTCAAATGCAAGACCCATTCAAACATGAGGATTTGGTTGCTGCTTTTGACAAAGCACAGGCAACGCTAGAGGGTCGTGGTCGTCTGTTGATACGTCAGTCAGGTACAGAGCCTATGATTCGTGTGATGGTGGAGTCAGATGATGAGATAGAGTGCGATGTAATGGCTAATGACTTAGCTGCTCTTATAAGATCAGTACTAGGCTAATAGCATTTGAAGCAATAACTGGTATTCAAGATAATGACTGATATCTAAATGACCGGTATTTAAGACAACAACATTATAGTTTTCAAATAAGGAACTGCCATGAGCATGGACTTTACCGACCAACGCCTCTCATATGAGAAAGGTGAGCTTGACCAACAGTTAGTACCAACGTCACCATTCGAGCTTTTTAAAGCTTGGATGAATGAAGCGCTAGCGCAAAAGGTGCAAGAGCCTTATGCAATGAGTTTGGCGACATGTGGCGCAGACAATAAGCCTAGCGTCCGTATTGTGTTACTACGCGAGATTACTGAGACAGGTATCGTTTTTTATACCAATTATGAAAGCGCGAAGGGGCAGGATATTGTAGAAAACCCTAATGCCGAAGCATTATTCTTTTGGCATGAGCTGGAGCGTCAAGTCCGTGTCAGCGGTAGTATCGCTAAAATTGCTGCTGATAAATCGGCTGCTTACTTTCAAAAGCGCCCACATGATAGCCAAGTAGGCGCTTGGGTCAGTCAACCGCAAAGTGGTGAAGTGGCCAATCGTGAAGTCATGGAGCAAACGTTTGAACAGCTTCAAGCAGCACACCCTGACAATACTACTGTACCAACGCCAGAGTTTTGGGGTGGGTATGAAATTACGGTTGAAAGTATTGAATTTTGGCAAGGTCGCGCCAATCGAATGCATGACCGAATTGTGTATACGCAGAGTAGTGGTGACAACAGTGAAGTCAGTGAAGTCAGTGAAGGCAAGACAGGCTGGATAACCAAGCGTTTATTACCATAGTTGTTATAGCCTCAAGCTATAGATTATAGAAAACTAAAAACGCCACTCTAAATCCAGTTTTTCTGGTTTCTAGAGTGGCGTTTTTACGTTAGCTATTGACCTTAGTTGGCATTATTTTTTATTTAACTTTTTATTCAACCTTTCATTTAATATTGGTATCGACATCTACTGAGACTGACATGCCAGGACGTAAGCGTGCCAGTTCAGGCTGGTTTTGGTCTAGGTCGATGCGTACAGGAATACGCTGAGCAATTTTTATGTAGTTGCCCGTCGCAGGGTTGGCAGCAGCAGCACTAAACTCGCTACCAGTCGCTGGCGAGATATTACTCACGTGCCCCGTAAATTTGGCACCGCCAAGCGCATCGACGTGAATGGTCGCAGGCTCGCCGATTGCCATATTGGCTATTTGAGTTTCCTTAAAGTTTGCAATGATCCAAATGCCTTTTGGCACGATATACATAAGCTGCGTACCAGCGCTGACGTATTGACCTTCTTTGACACTGACTTGGCTTAGCTGGCCAGATTCAGGCGCAGTGATGATAGTATTATCTAGATTGATTTGCGCTTGCTTGACGCCTGCTTCAGCATTTTTGATATTTGCGTCCAGCGATGAGCGACTGCCGCTAGTCTTTTCACGGTTTTCTTGAGCGGCTTGTAAATTGGCTTCTGCTTGCTGTACGCCTGCTTGTGCTTGAGCCAATTGCGCCTTGATGTGAGCAACTTCTGCTTTTGATACCGCACCAATAGCATCTAAACCTTGATAACGGTTGACATCTTCACGCGCACTTTCTACATTGATTTTGGCACTATACAAATCAGCTCTACGTGCTTCGATTTGTGCTTGGCTGGTTTGCGTATCTTGTTCATTAGTAGAGCGGTTAGTGACTGCCACCTCTGTATTTGCTTGTGCTTGTTCGAGCTGCTGCTGAAAGGTTCGATCGTCAATCTTTATGAGTAAGTCGCCCGCTTTTACGTTGGCGAAGTCTTGCACTGCTACCTTAGTTACATAGCCAGAAACTTGCGGACTAATAATAGTCGTCTGACCTTTGACAAAAGCATTATTGGTTTGCTGTACCGTTGGGGTAAACGGTGGGAGCTTCCATGCATACAAAATCAATGCCACGCCAATGACAATCAATAAAATTAATAAGCCTAAGTTTAGATAGGATTTTTTCTTAGGCGACCAACCAGTAGTATCGGGTATTGGCTCTTTTGGTGGCATCGGTAGTTCATTGCTGTCTGAACTGTTTTCTACATCACCTTCTGCTGTCTTAGTTGCTGATGGCGAAGAAGTTACAGCAGACTCTTCTTTACTTATATCGGACGCTATAGGTGTGTCTGTTGCTGGAGCACCAGTGGACGTCTGAGGTGTTTGACTAAGCTCATTTGGTTTTTCTTGGCTCATGACGTGCTCCTAAATTTTTAATAAATATTAAAATAGACTGGCTATAAATGAATGAGGTGAAACATGATTAATATAATAAGCTGAGTTATTTTGACTCACGCATTTTTGCAATAACGGCAAGCTCTTTAGCAAGTGGATTGCGCTTGTGGTAACGATTATAAAAATAGTTAATCAATAAAATGGCTGTAACGAAAGTAGCAAAACTGGCCATCAAAAAGAACAGATCGCTATAAGCGGAGACAGTTGCTTGGCGCTGAACCCCTTGCAACACTTGGCTCATTGCAGCCACATTCGCTTGCGCTGCGTCCGTGGTTTGGTTTGACAATATACTACGAGTACTAGCAATTTGAGCGCTAAACGTAGGATCACCCAAATTCAGTGAGCTGACCATATCTGCATAATGGACCTGTGTACGAATGGTCGTAAATGCCTGAATAGCCGCTGCACCTGCCAATCCGCCAACCGTTTGGGAAATACCAAAGATAACCGAAAAACTAATGATATAAGCAGGGCCACTAGCAATAGCTCGCAAGAATCCTTCGAAAACCAAAGGTCCCATGAAATATACCGCGGCAAATGCAATCAAAAACTGGCTAATATAAAACATATAGGGAGCGGAGTTGATAGAGACCCCAACGTCCATCCAAGAGCCCAAGGCAATCAATGCCACTGCAAAAATAACAGGACGGCGCAAGTCCATTGGATTGGTACTAAAAATACTAATCACCAAAGCCAGCACACTGGCAGCCATTATGACAGCATAAAAAGTAACCAGCTGATCGTTACCATAACCCAAATTAGCAAGTAGGCCTGCAGCACCGACATTTTGCTCAGATAGCAAAATTCGCATGACAGCGCCGGTAATCATAAAGGCAATAATATTGCGGCTACGCATCCAGCGGACTTGTAACATTGGGTTTTTGCGATGTGTTTCAATCCATAGAGCGATGCCAATCCCAACAATAGCAATCATCAGTGGATAGACGAGCCAAGGCGTCGTCCACCATAAAATCCTACCTTGCACCAAAATTACAGCCAGTGCCGCCAAACCGCTCGCAAAAAAAGCAAAGCTTAAAAAATCGAGTTTCTCAAATACTTTTTCGGTATTGCCTGGTGGTAGCTCCAATATATTAATCAGCCCAAAACAAATCAGTGCCAAACCAAATTGAAATAAAAATAAATTTTCAAGCTGACCGTCGATGGCGAGATAGGGCGAGATGATTCGTGATAATGGAATACCAAACTGCACCAAGCCAAAACCCAATATTAAGCCACTGGTCCGCTTGACGGTTGGCATGCCTTGCAAACAGTAGAATAACCCTAAAATGGTCATGCCACTTGCCACCATACCACTAAGTCCCCTGGCGACAATCTCTAGGTAATAAGGCTCAATTCCTATATTAGGCGTATCTAATAAGTGACTACTGATTAGCCACTGTAAACTCGTGGCGGCCAACAAAAAGAACAGAGTGATTTTGCTAAAAAGTGACATACCAAATTGTTGGCGAATTTTGTACAGCAGAACGGTGATACAGGCATTGGTCATATTATAGCTAACAGATATCCAGCCACCTTCAGCTGGCGTTAAGCCCAGTTGACCTTGAATTTGAGTAAGATTTGCGACGAGCAGACCGTTTTGGAAACTGGCAGTGAGACCAACGAAAATTCCAATCAGTAAGTAAAATAATTTACGGCGTGCAGGATGATCAGGGTTGGCAGGAGAGCCCACCATTATCGGTTGTTCGTGGGGCTTAAACTGATATTCATTACTCATGGACGTACCATAATCTGTATAAGGAAATAGAATGGCATAGAACAGATTCCAGACGCAAAATCAGGTCAGTACGATGAATGTTCATAGCTTAAAAACAGCGGAGTTACTGATATAAATGCTGGTCAAACTGGAAAGATAACCTAAGAGATGCAGGACATATTTTATCATAACTTCTACAGCGCTTTTGTCATTAGCGCGTAACTCATTGGCGCTGCTGAATAAAGATATAGCAGTGTCTCATGCAATGTGACGAACACTAAAACAAACGATGCAACAAGCAAAAAATGCTATACGCATAAAAAACAGCTCTATACAGAGCTGTCTTTGTGTATCAAGAAATTGGATGGTCAATTACTACGTAGCATTTTGGCTAATACCGAGGTATCAATTAATACTAAGTACTAATAATACTAAGTACTAAATCGATACATCATATTTTGCTTCTAGCTGCATCGCACGCTGATAGCTATCAAGACTGGCCAACTTTTCAGCATACTGTTTAATATGCGGATAGGCATCAAGTTTCTGACGCTTAGCAAGAATAATCAGATCGAATGACAGCATAAAGTCGGCACCGCTTAGCTTATCACCTACAATAAACGACTTACCTTCAACCGAAGTATCCAGATATTTAAATAGTCTGGTTTTTTCTGTCTCGATATAGCCGTTTAAAAACTCATTGTCATTGATGCCTGCTTTGTTAGTAAATAACTCAAGCATTAATGGCAACATGAGTGAGCTTTCTGCGAAATCAATCCACTGTAGATAGTAACCATAGTCTGAGCTTCCTGTAGCAGGGCGCAGACGCTCTGGCGCAAACCGTTCAATCAACAGCTCAGTGATAGCACCTGACTCAGCATAAATTTGTCCATTCATTTCGATAACCGGAGACTTACCGAGTGGATGTACAGCTTTTAGAGAATCTGGTGCTAAATGAGTCTTGGCATCGCGCTGATGACTGACTACTTCATAAGGAACGCCTAGCTCTTCTAAGAGCCATAGCGTACGTAATGAGCGTGATTGATTGAGATGATGTAAGCGAATCATGGTATCGACCTTATTGTGTAGTGAATTTGACTAACCTTTCAGCTTTGCCATTAGGCGCTTAGCAGCTTCTTCTGATGATGCAGGATTTTGACCTGTGATTAGCAGACCATCTTCAACGACAAACGATTCCCAATCAGCCGCTTTTTCGTAGTTACCGCCATTGGCTTTCAATGCGTCTTCTACTAGGAACGGTACTACGTCTGTTAGGCCAACTGCGTCTTCTTCAGAGTTAGTAAAACCAGTCACTGTTTTGCCTTTCACCAAGTATTCGCCATCGACTTTAACGTTTTTAAGTGCTGCAGGAGAATGACAAACAAAAGCAACAGGCTTGTCTTGCTTAACAAAAGTCTCGATCAGATTGATAGAGTTTTTATCCACGGCCAAATCCCACAACGGGCCATGACCACCAGGATAAAATACTGAATCGAAATCTTCAGCGTTCATATCAGCAAGTTTTTTGGTATTAGCCAAATGCTCTTGCGCGTCTTTATCGTCTTTAAAACGAGTGGTATCTTTGGTTTGCGTGTCTTCTGTGTCACTACTAGGATCTAGTGGTGGCTGACCGCCTGCAGGAGAGGCTAGGGTTACATTTACACCAGCGTCAAGAAATGCGTAGTAAGGAGCAGCAAATTCTTCTAGCCAAAAACCAGTTTTCTTGCCAGTATCGCCCAAACGGTCATGAGAAGTTAGTACCATTAAAATGTTCATAATTATCCTTGTTTATTATTTATGTGTTAGTAACTATATAGCCAACAGTCATAAGTTTTACGTTACATCATTAGCCGTTTTTACTTAATTAGCCTAAATGTAAATAATGACTGTTAGCATTATTCCTGCTTTGTGAGCAACTGTCAGTAGTGATATTAGCAATTTATGTTGTTAAGTAGTTATTCACAACGATTACTAACTGTCAGTAGCTACTTAACTAGTGAATGCTTAACCAATAACTATTTGACGTCAGATACTTTGATTACAGTCTTACCAAAGTTATCACCGTTTAACATACTGACAAATGCATTTGGGGCATTATCTAGACCGTCAGTAATGTGCTCTTTGGTTTTTACTTCGCCTGACTCCACCCATTTGCTCATGGTTTCTAAGAACTCTGGGAAGTGGTCGCCATACTCTTCAAAGATAATGAAGCCTCTGACAGTTAGGCGTTGGCTTAAGATAAGACCCATCAACATACCTAGGCGATCTTTGCCATCCGGTAAATCAGTTGCGTTGTACTGCGATACCAGACCACATACTGGAATACGTGCGTGGTCGTTAAGTAATGGCATTACCGCATCAAATACTTTACCGCCAACGTTTTCATAGTAGATGTCGATACCATCTGGACATGCTGCTTTTAATTGCTCAGCGAAGTCGTCAGCTTTGTGATCGATACAGATATCAAAGCCAAGCTCATTGACTGCAAAGTCGCATTTCTCTTTACCGCCTGCCACACCGACAGTGCGCAGACCATATTGATTACCGACTTGACCGACAGTGGCACCGACAGGTCCAGTAGCTGCTGCCACAACTAAGGTTTCGCCTTTTTGTGGTTTACCGATATCAGTCAGACCCATGTAACCGGTGAACCCTGGCATACCTAACACACCTAAACCATAAGAAGGGTTTGACATGTTTTTGTCCAGTTTGAGGACGCCTTCGCCATCACTAACACTGTAGTCCTGCCAGCCTGAGTTTGATACGACTAAGTCGCCTACCGAGAAGTTGTCGATATTCGACTCGACCACTTGCGCTACGGTACCACCCATAATGACGTCACCAACTTCTAACGGGTCTGCATAGCTTTTTGCATCACTCATACGTCCACGCATATATGGATCTAGTGATAGATATACAGTGCGTAGTAGCATCTCGTTATCTTTTGGCGTAGGAATGTCGCTAGTCGCCATGTCAAAGTTGTCAGCAGTAGGTACGCCATTAGGACGGCTAGCCAATTTGATTTGACGGTTTGTTTGTTGATTCTGTTGTTTGTCGAAGCTCATTGTAAGACTCCTTTATATTTATTAATTGTCATTATTATAGTGGTGGTAAATGTAGTAGCTACTCAGCATGGAATAGCTACTCTATAAATAGCATAACGATATGTACTTATTGTTACTGTCGCGATTTTTCTTATAATTGTTCTGACAGTTCTTGCTAAAGCGCTTATTAAGACGCTTTGCTAGTTACAGCGCGCTGCAAGATACGACGTGATATTTCTAAGTCGTTGGTACCATGTTCACCAAGCTTAACCATGTTATGCACTTCAAGTTGCTTGATAATTGGATCAATCGCTGATTCCGTCAAGTCAACGTCTTCTAGGCTAACTGGCAAGCCAAGCTCGCGGAAGAAGTTTTCAGTGTAAACAATGGCCGTTTCGATGATAGCATCGTCGTCTAGGTCAGTATCGGTAATGTTCCATACGTTACGCGCATATTGAAGCAGTTTTTCTTTTTTGCTTTCTTTTAGCTCACGCATGACTGATGGCAATACGATGGTTAGCGTACGTGCATGATCGATAGCGTGTAGTGACGTCAGCTCATGACCAACCATATGAGTTGTCCAGTCTTGTGGTACACCAGTACCGATCAGACCGTTCAATGCCATGGTCGCTGTCCACATAATGTTCTTACGTGTTTCTAGGTTTTCTGGATCTTGCTTAACAACTAGACCTTCATCGATAAGGATTTTAAGCAAGCTTTCAGCAAAGGCATCTTGTACTTTAGCGTTTACTGGGTAAGTCAGATACTGTTCCATTACGTGAACAAATGCATCAGCCACACCATTCATAACCTGACGTTCAGGCAAGGTAAGTGTTTTGATGGGATCTAGAATTGAGAATTTAGGGAAGGCAAGTGGGTTACCAAATGGTAGTTTTGCTTGACGTTCACTATAGTTGATCACGCCGCCTGAGTTCATCTCAGAACCTGTTGCTGGGATGGTCAATACAGCACCCAAGTCGACAGCAGAATCGATGTTTTTGCAATAACCAGTTAAGGCATCCCAAGCTTGGTCACGTGAGACAGTGCCGTCTTCTTCAGTCAATGAAGATACTAGTGCGACGAATTTGCTACCGTCAATCACAGAACCACCGCCAACTGCTAATAAGAAGTCAATGTTGTGCTCATTAACCATATCAGCGGCTTTTAATAGCGTAGTGAATTCTGGATTGGCTTCGATGCCGCCGAATTCAAATACAGTACGGTTACCGCTTGCCGCTAAGGCAGTTTTTACTTCGTCTAAAGTACCAGTACGCTGTGCTGAACCACCACCATAAGTAATGAGAACGCGTGCATCAGTAGGGACTAGATCTGATAGTTGCTCGATTTGACCTTCACCGAAAACGATACGGACTGGGTTGTAGTATTGGAAGTTATTCATAAGATTCCTAATTAGTAATAAAAAGTTTTTAATAAAAACGGTTCAATTAAATGGTTTTGACATGAGATATTGTCGGATATCAATCAATGAATGATAAGCAATGCTCGTATAGACATTCATTCTTAATATTTGTGCGCATTGTACACCAATTAGACCAGTCGTCTAGTGATATTTACAAAACTCTCGTATAACTGTTTAAGTCATATGCAGATGTCTTTAAGAAATTCGTTTAGAAAAGAGAAGGCAATAAAGCACGCTGAATACTCAAGCATAGTATTAACCGCTACTATCTATGAGAGTTGTAAATATTCAATGTGCTTTAATGGTTACGTTAGAAGTGCGGTCGCTAGAAATTTAAACGGTTAACTATCAGCGTCCCATTTGGGTCGTGGTCATCTGCCAAATTTCTGCTAAAGGCGTATTGGTTTGGCTAATCTTTGCAATCAAGCTTGCGCCAAGCCATGCAAAATACCAGCGCTTGGCCATACTCTCAGCTGAGATATTATCGTGACGAGGTACGGACTCATCGAGCCAGCCAGCTTTGATCTGCTTGGCGAGCCACATGGTCGTCTGCTGATAGCCAGTATCGAGTGCCTTACGCATGGTCTCTGACATATCGGCTACCTCTGCGCTAAGCTTCACTACCAAGCATTTTTCATGGTCACAGCCATTCTGCTGGGTGTCATACCAGTTTTGAAAATAATCATATAGCTTTTGCTGCGCACTGACATGTTGTGCATCGATGACATCTAACCGAGTCTTATATAAACTAAAATAATGATTAATAATGGCTTCACCAAAGGCTTCTTTGGAAGCGAAATAGTGGTAAAAAGAACCCTTTGGCACACCTGCTGTATCTAAAATCTGCTTTAGACCAACAGCGGTAAAACCTTTTTTGGCGATTAGTTGGTAGCCAGTAGCAAGTAAATGAGCTTTGGTATCTGGGGTAGTTGCGTCTGTATTAGACATAAACAGGATTGTCTCCCTTGGTAGTTGCTTATATTAGCGTATGTATTAGATAGTCAGTTAAAACAGTTAGCGTTCATTTGAACGTCACGTTGATAGCGTATTGTAATAGGATATAGTTATATGTGTTACGTTTTATCAACAATATTCACTGACAAAGTAGTCTCGTTTTATTGATAGCTATGGTAGCATTAGACCAGTCGTCTAGCAAGGTAGGTTTTGTTGTTATCCGTTACCGTTAGTATTTATTGCTAAAGATCATTTTTCATTAGAGCTCTTTTCAATTGATGACTATTGATTAATAGCTTGGTAACGATTTTAGACTTACTACTTGCCAGATATTTTCTCATTAAGATATCGCCGACTTGATAATTTTATTTTAATAACCGAAAACCAATACTTAACATAACAAATTAAAAATAAGGATGATTATGTCAACCAATACTACGAGTGCATATAGTGATTTTCATTTGCAGTTCATCGCTGGTGAATGGCAAACCGGTAAAGACGATAGTACTAACACCAATACCAACCCATATAACGGTGATACGCTGGTAGAAATTCAGCAAGCGACCAAAGATCAGTTAAACGAAGCCTATGATGCTGCGACCCAAGCTCAAGAAGCATGGGCCAAGCAGACTCCAGCGGAGCGTGCTGCAGTGTTGTATAAAGTCGTGAGCATACTCGATCAACGCCAAGAAGAAATCGTCGATTGGTTGATCAAAGAGTCGGGCAGTACCCGTATCAAAGCCATGGTCGAGTTCGGTGCGACGCGCGCGATTACCCTTGAAGCAGCGACATTCCCTAATCGTGTCCATGGTGAGATTCGCCCATCGAATACTCCTGGCAAAGAAAACTTCATTTATCGTGAGCCAATCGGCGTTGTCGCTGTCATTAGCCCATGGAACTTCCCACTACATTTAACTCAGCGCTCTATTGCGCCTGCCTTAGCACTTGGTAACGCAGTGGTCCTCAAGCCTGCTAGTGATACGCCAGTGACAGGTGGTCTGTTACTTGCAAAAGTGTTTGAAGAAGCAGGTCTTCCAAAAGGTCTATTAAACGTCGTGGTCGGATCAGGCAGTGAGATAGGCGATGCAATCGTTGAACACAAAGCGCCAAGTCTAGTGTCGTTTACAGGTTCGACCTCAGTGGGTAAACATATCGGTGAGTTGGCAAATGGTGGTGAATACATCAAACAAGTGGCGCTTGAGCTAGGTGGTAACAGTCCATTTGTGGTACTAAAAGATGCTGACATTGAGCAAGCGGTAAAAGCAGCTGCCTTTGGTAAGTTTTTACACCAAGGTCAAATCTGTATCGCAATTAACAGAGTGATCGTAGAAGACGAGATATATGATGATTTCGTAGAGCGTTTCTTAGCACACGTCAAAACACTGAACGTTGGTGATCCTAATAAGCAAGATACCGCTGTTGGTCCAATCATCAACGAAAAACAAGTCAAATCGCTCAAAGAAAAAATCGCTAAAGCACAGGAAGAAGGCGCAAAAATGATACTCAGTGGCGAGATTGAAGGCCAAGTCGTACCGCCGCACATCTTTACCGAAGTGACTCGCGAAATGGATCTATCACGCAATGAAGTGTTTGGGCCATTGGTTGGTATCATCCGTGCTAAAGACGAAGACGATGCGCTATCGATTGCCAATGATTCTATGTATGGTCTGTCTAGTGCGGTGTTCACTGCTGATATGCAAAAAGGTCTACGTTTCGCTCGCGGTATCAGAGCTGGCATGACCCACATCAATGACATCTCGGTCAATGATGAAAGCAATACGCCATTCGGTGGTGAGAAAAACTCAGGTATCGGCCGATTCAACGGTGAGTGGGTACTAGAAGAATTCACTAGAACGCATTGGATCTCAATGCAAAATGAACCACGTGAATATCCATTCTAATTGTCCTAAAATAGACTGCTAATAGCTAATAAAAAAGACCGCTTTGAAAGCGGTCTTTTTTTTGTGTGAGATTTGGCAACTTACTGATAATAACGTATTCGAAGTTAGTTAATCTCTTATCGAGCATGAAAGCCAAGTAACCCTTCAATCTCTTCTATCGTCATTCGTCTTACCAGTGCTTGTTCTTCTACCGACAGGCGATTGGTATGTTCTTTTATCATCGTATGAATACTTCGCGATATCTCAGAGGTAGTCGCGTAATACATTTGAGGCTGCTCTTTTGTCAACCTCATCAAAAATCGATTGATAAGTTTACGCTTTTCATCTGATTTATTTTCTTCAGTCGTAGTATTATTTTGAGTCATAGTGTTCTCCTAGAGGTAAGCCATTTAAGCAGTCAGACATATGAGAGTCAATGCTTATAAGTGGTTTCTGGGGCTGAGCGCATTGCCTTACAAGTGTTAGGCTCGCATCATGGTTGGATGCTAAGGATTTTTTACACTGTATATTATATTTCAAGATTAAAGACTAAATATTAGAAATAATAGATAGGCGCTAAACAGCGAGAAGGATAGGGTATGTCAAATCAAGCAGCGAACAACTCAGAGAATAACTCAGCGAACAGAAATGTCACATTGGTGCTATTTCATAATGACTTAAGAGTGGCGGACAATGCCACTTTATTGAAAGCATCTGAAATTTCCACTGATGGAAGGCTGCTATTTGTTTATGCTTCATCTTTGACAGATATATTAGACGATAAAGACTATTACGATGCTTATTATTACGACAGTATGGGGCAAGCTCGTCAGCAGTTTTTGCATGAGAGCCTAGCTGATTTAAATGCGTCGTTGATGCAGCGGGGTAATAGATTGCTGTATTTACAGAAAGACGAAGAAGCATTGGACGTCTTTACTCAGTTGAGTGATCTAATAGCGCAGCAACAAGTAACAGATATCTGCGTCAGCCAGACGGCAGATTATAATCAAAACAAAGTATATGAGCTTCTACAGGCGAAATATCCAGAGATACAGTGGCATGTTCAAACAACGGCAACTTTGTTTGATAAGTTGCCGCTAGAGAGCTTACCCAAGAGCTTTACGCAGTTTCGTAAACAAATAGAAGCCGATTGTGATTTGCTGCATGCAGAAAAAGATATAGCCATTTATCCAACGCCAGCATCATTTGCTCCATTGCCTGACAATATGCAGAGTAGGAACGAATACTTTTTTCAATCTCAGTTGTCTAATCAGGCAGGGCGTGATAAGCCATCACAGCAGCCGTCTAGTTTTAGAGGTGGTGAGTTAAATGCTCTAAAGCACTTAGATAGCTATTTTGATTCTGATGCGCCGAGCACTTATAAAACTACCAGAAATGCGCTTAATGAGTGGGCGCATTCCACAAAATTCTCCGGTTGGCTTGCAAATGGCTCACTATCTGTAAACACGATATTGAATCGTCTGCGCCGTTATGAGCGCGATATTATCGCAAATGACTCTACCTACTGGATATGGTTTGAGCTGCTATGGCGTGAGTATTTCTACTGGTATGCTGTGACCCACCAGCAAAAGTTATTTTGGTTTAAAGGTATCAGTCAGCACGCGCCTTCAAATCAATTGGACGAAAATTTGTTAGCGCAATGGAAGAGTGGTACAACACCGTATCCTATCGTCAATGCTTGTATGAACCAATTGCGCATGACAGGTTACATGTCGAATCGCGGGCGACAACTGGTTGCTAGCTGCTTTATCCATGAGCTAGGGCTTGATTGGCGTTACGGGGCAGCTTACTTTGAGCAACATCTTGTTGATTATGATGTCGCTAGTAATTGGGGTAATTGGCAATATCTGGCAGGCGTCGGCGCTGACCCAAGAGGATGTAGACAATTTAATCTCAACAAGCAAACCCAGCAATACGATCCAAACGGTGAGTTTATCCGTCAGTGGCAAGGCAACACTCAAAAGAGCGATTAATGTATGTCGAAAACCCCCACTCAAAAGGTGACAACTAATATTAGATTAATCATAAGATAGGTTTAAACAATGGAAAAGCCCAGTCCTTATCTCACTTTTGCAGGTGCTATACCGTTTGTCACCTGTGCATTTTTGCTGATGATAGACGTTGTTACCGTGCCTATGCTTGGTTCAGTACTCGATGTATTGAGTGCTTATGGACTAGTGATTGGCTCATTTATGGCAGGTGCGCATTGGGGTAATCATTTAGATTTAGCTGACGACAATAAATGGGCTATTAGGCTTCCGTTGTATAGCAATATCATTGCGCTTGGCCTCTGGCTTGGTTTTTTAATCTTATCTGCCAGTAGTTTTATTTGGCTATTAGTGATTGGGTTTATAAGTCTGTTGGTTATTGATTATAGCCTTCATCAAGCGCAGATTATCAGTCACACATATTTTAAAGTTAGGCAGTATGTTACGGCGATAGTGGTCATATCGTTAGTCATTGCGGCATTACAGTTGTAAGTGGTATTAACTAAGTTATGTCTAAATAATAGCTAAAGAACAGCCAGATTGCTTTCTCTATTTTTATATAGTCAAATCCATATAAATCCGCTACATCGTCATCCTCGCTAAGCATACTAATGTATAACTTGCGCTCGGTTTCCTTGTATCGAAATTATTTGAATTCAACTATACTTGAGATTTTGCTTCTATAGATTTCCGTAGGCGCCGCACTTCGATGAGTAAAGTATTTGATAGTTAGACTAAAGATTAATAAAGTTCATTTAAAATGAATGTTATAATTAAAGCCATCTATATTTCTCTAGGAAGATGGCTATGCAATCTATCAAGTTACCTAGCAAACCACCACGCTCTCCACACTTTATCCTTAATTTGAGCTTTCGCATATTTTTTAGTGTTGCTGCACTATTTGCCGTAGTAACGATGCTACTATGGGCGTTTGTGTTTACTAGTCATACAGATATCGATGCACAGATTTTGAACCCGCTGTATTGGCATGGCCATGAAATGGTGTATGGTTATGCCTTGGCAGTGGTAGCCGGGTTTTTGCTAACCGCGGTCCAGACATGGACAGGGGTTATGATGCCGCATGGTTATAAATTGCTAGGTATCTTTGTCTGTTGGTTGCTGGCACGTCTGAGCTGGTTAGGTTTTGGGCTTGGCATAACGCTTATAGGTGATAGTATATCGTGGTTATATATAGCAGCCCTTTTTGATGTAGTATTTGTCGCCTTGATGGCATATATGATATGTCGAGCAGTATGGCAAGTTAAGCAATACAAGCAAATGGGTATCTTGGAAAAACTGGCCCTGCTGATCTTTGGCAACGGACTCTGCTATTGGGGAATTATCAATGCTGATATGAACACAACCAAGATAGGCATTTATTTTGGGTTCTACTTGATCATTGGGTTAGTGCTAACGATTGGCCGACGCGTAGTGCCGTTTTTTATTGAACGTGGTCTTAACATGGGTATGGAAAAGTCAGAACCCATTAAACTACGTAATAGTAAGACACAAGATATTGCAAGCTTAGTATTTTTCTTCGCCTTTTTCATTAGCGATGTATTTTATCCAAATAAATATTTGCTGACGGTTACCGCGCTCGGTGTAGCAGTGATTAATATCGTTCGTCTGATCGGGTGGTATCATCACGGTATTTGGCAAAAACCATTGCTTTGGTCGTTGTATGTTGCATTTTTAGGCATGTGTTTGAGTTTCTTATTGTATGCACTACAGCCTTGGCTCGGTTATCCGCACAGCATCGCTATGCATGGACTGGCGATTGCTGGTGTTGGTATGATGACGTTAGCAATGATGACTAGAGTATCTCTGGGACATACGGGTCGCAGTATTCATCAACCGCCAAGAACGGTAAGCGTTATGTACAGTTTGATGGTCTTAGTATTTATCAGCCGCGTACTATTACCGCTAGTAGATATGAGTCATTACCTAATGTGGATTATGATGGCGCAAAGTGCTTGGATTGCGTGTTTTATGCTATTTTGCATCAGTTATCTGCCAATGCTGGCACGTCCTCGGCCTGATGGTTTATTTGGTTAAAGCGGGCTAACGATACTGTTTACAAATGCTATGTCTAAATGTTATTACCAAAAATGCGACTTACTTTGTCTAGGGCGTGTCATCAATTAGCACATTGATGCAATTTATGGCCTTAAAATGGCTAAATTTTCGCTAAACTGTGTCAAAGTTCTTGTCAATATGTTCATATTCACTGCGAACTTTTCCTTATTTAGCATCAATTTATCTTATTTTAATGCTCATAATCTAATTGATGACACGCCCTAGCTTAATATATAAAATTTATAAAAATAGGAGCGCAAGTACATGCGATTGACCAACTATAGTGACTACGCGCTACGCTCATTAATTTATTTAGCCGTAAGACCAGATCCATCACTATTGGCTAATATTAGCGATATTGCTGACAGCTATGGTATTTCTAAAAGTCATTTGACCAAGATTATTCATCAGCTGGGCCAACTGGGTTATATAGAAAGTGTGCGCGGCAAAAACGGTGGCATACGCTTGGCACGTGTACCTAAAGATATTAATTTGGGCGTATTGATCAAACAGATAGAGCCTGATTTTAATCTGGTAGAGTGCTTTGCCGTACCAGTGTCTCATGATGATAGTGAGCAGGGCGCTCATCAGGCGGATTTACCAGTGACATTTATTGAGGAAAAACACAATAAATCACTATGCTGCGTGATTAGTCCAGCCTGTCAGCTTAAAAGCGTGTTTTTTGAAGCGCTCACCGCATTTGTTAATGTGCTTGAGTGTTATACATTAGCAGATATTCTTAACAATGAAGATGAGTTAGCTACTCTGCTGTTTCGATAATCTTATATTCTATAGAGCCATTGGCTCACAAAAATGGGTCGCTACGTTCATAAATACAGTAATAGCGACCCATTTTTATGTTTAGCAAAGATGTTTGCCTAAGGTGTGAGAAATTAGGCATTTTCTAGTTTTGGACGAGCTTTCTTGACGGCTTTCACCAGTGCTTTCTCAAACCCACCTTCTTTGAACTGAACCAGATAAGAATGCGCAGCGCAGAAATTGCGGACGTCACGCCATTCATGAGCCAACTTAGTCGCCCAGTCGCAATATTGCGCGCCAGCGTTTGGCTCGTTTTTCAGTGCTTTTTTGGTCGTAGGATGCAATATTAGCTCAGGCAATACAGCTTCTAATAGCTTCGTTGGTGGACTCATAAAAGTATCATCTACATGCAAGCTTTGGCTGGCAGGATGATAGGCCAATAGAGAGCCTGCATGAATCATCTCATTAGGCGAGATATAATAAATGCCCTCTGACATTGAAAACTTAAGTTCAGGATAGCGTGCAGCGACTGCGTCACTTTCTACCAAATCATCTGCCCAGTTGATTTCTGGTACTTTTTTATGGTGACGGCTACTGCCATAAAACGTTGCTTGCGGGAAGTCTTTGGCCATTTGAGCACAGCTGACTGTATGAAACGGATGTACGTTCAGCACCGCTTCGACATCTTGACCATTGTTAGTGAGTGCCATAACCTCATCTCGAACATCACCCGTTAGGGCGTAACTGTCTAAAAAGATAAATTTTCCTGATGATAGCTTGACTAGCGAGCATTGCGTGCCGATGTTTAACACGCCACCGAGACGGAATGTTCCGCGTATGTTCCAAAATCCTGCGCCTAAATCATGAATGTGATCAGTCATTTATAATTTTCCTCGTTTAGTAAATGAAATAAAATATGTAAATAAAACAAAGCTGCTTTTTCACTGTAAGCTTTGTCTTTCGAGTTGTTTTAGTAGTATATTTTCTAAAGATTCACGCTTTTATACTTTTTCAAGCTCAGGGCGAGCCAGATCAATCGCTGATATAAGTGCTTTCTCAAACTGACCTTCTTCAAATATCACCAATCCCGAGTGCGCACCGCAAAAATGACGACCATCACGCCACTCGCTTGCCAGATCTACTGCCCAATCACAATAGTGCTTAGCTGCGTTTGGCTCATCTTTGAGCGCTTTTTTGGTAGTAGGGTGTAAGCCCAGATTAGGCTGCACGGCGTTCAACAACTTGGAAGGGGGTATCTCAAAGGTATCATCGACATAAATGCTTTGGCTGGCAGGATGATA
>Ga0209295_1000487_pt1 | contig 18927 bp, 18 predicted proteins | sample Porto_5metaG_FD_187428 | JGI IMG/M metagenome (GOLD analysis project Ga0209295, IMG submission 187428) | Marine algal microbial communities from Porto, Portugal - Porto_5 metaG (SPAdes) (version 2) | ecosystem: Host-associated > Algae > Red algae > Unclassified | place: Portugal: Porto... | reverse complement strand
AAAATATTCAAACGGAACTTAACATCATTCATATTATTTATTAATGCTTTTGATTCTTTCTCTGAATAAAAATAATATTCATTTCTTACAGTGGTAAATTGATCTGAATTAAATAACCAATAATGATTTTGGAAATTTCGATTTTTCCCAACATCTATGGTTACATTATTTATAACTAAAGATACTAGTGTTCCCATTATAATCTCCTAACTTTTTTCAAGCGTAAATTCAATCTACAACTTTACAATTTTTGCATTCCTCTACTAACCAGTGTTATAATTTGGCTAACAAATAGTGTACTAGCATGATAAACACCGATCCCGATAACTACTGCGAATAGTTATCGGGATCTTTTAGTGTATTAGCTATCACATGTCGTCGCTAAATTACTTCTCACGATTATTCAGCCAATGAGAAAATAATGTGAGTATAACTCCTACTACGATAGGGGCTATAATAGTTACAAATAGTGTACTGAACATGATGTCACCTCCTTCCATGCTAAATACAGCACAGAAGTGAACGACGACCTTTGTATTATATCATTTCTAATAATTGAGTTACAGATGACTTATCGGAAGTTATCTATCATCGTATATGCGGAGATGATATAATATATAGTTCGCCTATCTCTCAGGCGTCAATTTAGACACAGAGAGGAGGTGCATTACTTTGCTAATCATTTTCGTTCACATCATAGCACCAGTCATCAGTGGCTGTGCTGTTGCGTATTACACTTATTGACTTAGTAAACGCAACAAATAATTAATAGGCGACTTTATAAGCCAGTATCGAAAAAATACCCACACTATTGCAGTAGTGTGGGTATTGGTGCATTCATTGTTAACCATTTTCGTTATCTAGATTATAACACTGGTTAGTATAGGAATGCAAAACCATGTATTCAGACTAATCACACTAAAGTAAATTTCTAAATACTTCGTATTGTTCGCTATAAAGAGGATCATTTCTTAAAGAATTTTCGAAATGAATTCCTTTTAACTTTAGTAATTTTAATAAATCTTTATTATTTTTAACTAATTCATAATTATTATAATAAGTGTTTATTTGATTTTCATTAATTCCATAAATATATGGGTTATAAGGCAAGACATTTTCATAGAGATTTTCAAATATATCTTTTTCTCTCGATATATAATTAAATTTTTCTGTTTCATGAGTCCGGGACATAAAGTTTCTGGACTCTTTATATATATCTATCTGTTTAAGACTAAATATTATTCGCTATATTTATTAGATAAGATTGATATGAGTCAAGTTTATATTTCTTAAAAACGAATACACTATGATTAAACTAAAGTGTAGGAGAGGTTTATATGCAACAGACTATTTTGAAACATAAAAATCATATTACTGTTATTAGTGGTTTACTTATTATTATAGGTTTTATTGCACATTTTATCTTTAGCAATATGGTTATCTTTAATAGTGCTTTTATAATTGCTTCCATATTGGGTGTTATACCAATTGCAATACAGGCTTATCAGGCTATGAAAGTAAAAGTAGTGAGTATTGATGTTTTAGTAACGATAGCGGTTATTGGTGCTTTCTTTATTCAAAATTACGAAGAGTCAGCTATTGTTACTTTTTTATTTTTATTTGGATCATATTTAGAACAGCGTACACTTAAGCAAACACGATCTGCTATTAAAGAGTTGACGGAAATGGCTCCAGAGACTGCTTTTAAGCAATTAAACGAGGGACAATTTGAAGAAGTAGATATTGATGAAGTAGAGGAAGGAGATATTCTCTTAGTAAAAACTGGGGCTAAGATTCCAGTAGATGGTAGGGTAACTACTGGAAAAGGACATGTAAATGAGGCTAATATCACCGGTGAATCTTTACCTCTAAAGAAAGAGAAAGGTGATGAAGTATTTGCCGGTACCATTATGGATAATGGGACTATTCAAATAGTTGCTGATAGAATTGGGGAAGATTCTACATTTGGTCGAATTATTGAATTAGTAGAAGAAGCACAAGATTCTAAATCGGAAGCTGAACGATTTATTGACCGGTTCTCTCGTTGGTATACACCTGTAGTACTTATCATTGGGCTATTAGTTTGGATATTAACTAAAAATACAGCACTTGCGGTTACTGTATTAGTACTTGGTTGCCCAGGGGCCTTGGTTATTGGTGTACCTGTTTCAAATGTCGCGGGTATAGGAAATGGTGCAAAGAATGGTATCTTGTTTAAAGGTTCTGAAGTGATTAGTCATTTTGCGAATGTAGATACAGTCTTATTTGATAAAACAGGTACCTTAACTGAAGGAAAGCCTGAAGTTAGCGAATTCGTTTACTATGGAAATACTCAAGAGGAGGATTTATCTCTATTATACTCGGTTGAAAGAGAATCTGACCATCCCTTAGCTGTCGCTATTATAAATAAATTAGCGCAATATAAACTAAGACCTGTAGAGAGTACACAGGTTATAAAAGGCGGGGGTATAATTGCTCACGTTGACGGACACATTGTTGCAGTAGGGAATAAAACCTTAATGGAACAAGAAAGTATACCACTATCTAATGATGTTCTTAAAGAATTAGATAAATTAGAAAGAGCCGGTAGTTCAATTGTATTAACGGCAGTTGATCGTCAGTTAATCATTTTAATGGGAATCCGTGACCAAGTTCGACCAAGCGTTAAACAAGACCTACAAAAATTAAAATCACTTGGTGTTAAAAATCTCATTGTATTATCAGGGGATAATCAAGGTACAGTTAATTTAGTTAAAAAGGAGCTAGGATTAACCGAGGCCCATGGCGATATGCTACCAGAGGACAAGCAAGCATTTTTAAAAGAAAGACAGTCTACTGGTGAAATTGTTGCTTTTATTGGTGATGGTGTAAATGATAGCCCTTCTCTAGCTATTGCAGAAGTAGGGATAGCTATGGGAAATGGGACAGATGTGGCTATTGAAAGTTCAGATATTGTTCTAATGAATTCCAATTTTAATCGTCTCCCCCATGCTTTAGGTTTAGCTAAAGGGACATACGCGAATATGCAACAAAATATTCTCATTGCTGTTGGTGTGGTGATAATATTATTGGGTAGTTTAATATTTAGTGAATGGATGTCTATGTCAATTGGTATGTTAGTTCATGAGGCAAGTATTTTGATCGTTATTTTAAATGCAATGAGATTAAGAAGTTATCAATTAAGATAATTGATCCGTGTCAATTATTTTTAAAAAAATACCTTATATAATTTATTTAAAGGAGTGATAGATATGACTAAAGCAACATTAAAATTAGAAACATTAACTTGTCCATCATGTTTACAAAAAATTGAAAGTAGTTTAAAACAGACTGATGGTGTAGAAAAAGATTCTGTAAAAGTGCTTTTCAATGCAAGTAAGGTAAAAGTGGATTTTGATGAAGAACAAGTCAATTTGAATACAATTGAAAAAGCTATTGAAAACTTAGGATATTCCGTTATTAGTTCAAAAGTAAAGGAAGGTGTATAAAATGACAACAGTAAATGAAAGACAAGAAAAATTAGCTGATGAACAAGCCTATAAAGAACACATTCATCATACTAAGATTAATGCAGCAGCTGTTACAGATCATGTACTGGCTAATATTCATACTCTACATGTGAAATTACATCAATATCATTGGTATGTAAAAGGCACAAATTTTTATTCATTGTATGAGGTATTTGAAAAACTATATAATGAAAATGAAACATGGTTTGATAAAATTGCAGAACGTTTACTAGCTTCAGGATTTAAGCCAGCATCAACAACTACCGAATTTCAAAAATTTACAACGATTTCTGAAGATCTGTCTGAAAAATATTATTCTGCTGAAGAAATGATCTTACAGTTAGTAGAGGATTTTAGATCTAACCGTGAATTTACCATTCGTGCAATGCGTTTAGCCCAAGAAGAAGCAGATAATGCGTTAGAGGATTTACTAATTAGTTATAAAGATTATTTAGATGTAAATATTTGGCAACTTCAAGCCTTTGTTAACAAGGATGCGCTAGAAGACGATGACTATATAGATAATGATTAATTAGGAGGAAAGTTGTATGGCACACCATCATCACTATAGTCATGTAGATTGTATACGTTTAGTTCCGATTTTTAACCACCTAAATGAAGAACAAATGAGTTTAATTGCACAATCAGCGCATGAAGTACATTATGAAAAGAATGCGTTGTTATTTGGAAGTGGTGATAAAGATGACACACTATATATCGTAAATAATGGGCGTGTACGTATTTATAACTTAAATGAATCCGGTCGTGAACAAACTGTACGCATACTAAATCCTGGTGATTTTATGGGAGAAGTGGCTATTTTTCAAACTGAAAGTTACCATTCTAATTATGCTGAAGCAATATCAGAAGTAAGTATATGTAGAATTCATAAAAAGGATATGGATGACTATTTAGATGCTTACCCAGAAATTATGAGAAGAATCCTATCAGACGTTACGAAACGTTTACAAGTATCAGAAAAGCAAACGATGCAGGTTGGTATGGAGCAAGTAGAGTCTCGTATTATTGATTTTCTATCAGAATACGTTGAGAATGAAGAAAATCATACTTATGTGACTTTACCAATGTCAAAAAAAGATTTAGCTTCTTATTTAGGTACAACTCCTGAAACAATAAGTCGAAAGTTTTCAGCATTGGAAGAAAAAGGTTTAATTAAACAACATACGCATAAATATATTGAGATATTTAATTTAGATGAATTATTATTTGCATCAAGTTAAAGTGCCGAAAAAAACCGTAAGAGGATATGGACTGACCCCAATTAGTGGGAATTATATAAAAACACTTTCGTTGAATTCATATTAAAATGAATCATACGGAGGTGTTTTTTCTATGAAAAGAGTTTCTTATTCAGTAGAAACAAAGTATAAAGCAGTTGAAATGAAAGCAGCAGGATTTTCAACAAAAGAAATTATGAAAGAATTAAATATTAAAAATAGAACACAAGTGAAAACTTGGTGGCGATGGTATCGAAATGGGGAAAGTTATAGATTTTCACAACATGTGGGTAAACAATATACCTACGGTAAAGGATTAGAAGAGCTGTCAGAAGTAGAACAATTAAAATTAGAAAATAAGAGAAAAGATATAGAATTGGATATTTTAAAAAAGTACAAGGCATTGGAAAGGAAGTGGTACCAACAGTAGTCATAGATTTAGTGGATCAATTAAAAGTAAAATATTCAATCAAATTGATACTAGAAGTATTAAACATACCTAAATCAACATATTACCGATGGAAAAACAAAACCCATAAAAATGATACCGTAACACAAAAAGTTATTGAATTATGTAAAGCTAACCACTATACCTACGGTTATCGCAAGATTACAGCATTGATTAATCAATGTTATACATCACCAATTAATCATAAGAGAGTACAGAGAATGATGCAGAAGCAACATTTGAACTGCCGAGTTAGACCTAAAAAGACGACAAGAATAGGTAAACCGTATTATAAAACGGACAATTTATTACAAAGACAATTTAAAGCGAGTTGTCCAATGGAAGTATTAACAACCGATATTACTTATTTACCATTTGGTCATTCTATGTTGTATTTATCTTCAATAATGGATATTTATAACGGAGAAATTGTGGCGTATAAAATAGATGATAAACAAGACCAAAGTTTAGTTAATGATACATTAAATCAAATTGATATACCTGAGGGTTGTATATTACATAGTGATCAAGGCAGCGTTTATACATCTTATGCTTATTATAAATTATGCGAAGAAAAAGGCATTATCAGAAGTATGTCCCGAAAGGGAACACCTGCCGATAACGCCCCGATAGAAAGTTTCCATTCCTCGCTAAAGTCTGAAACTTTTTACATCAATAATGAGCTTAATCGCTCTAATCATATTGTAATAGATATTGTCGAAAAATACATTAAAAACTATAATAATAATCGAATTCAACAAAAACTAGGCTACTTAGCCCCTGTAAAATACAGAGAATTAATAGCCTAGAACATGGTGTTTTTATTAAGTTCCCGTTTTAAGGGTTCAGTGCCAGATGACGCTCTCAACTTAGTGGACTTTTATTGATCTATAGCTCGGGTATGTTTTTCTGTGTCTTGAATAGTAGGTTGAATCTTAACATCATGTAATTTATCAATGATATCTTCTTTATCATCCATTTCTTCAATAAATTCATTTGGTGACAAACGTCTGACAACAAAATAAGGACAACCAAAATTACAATATTCTAATATATAATCTTGTATACTTGAAAACCGTTTACTTATTTCTGCCTTTTTATTACTATCTTTATAAAATCCTTTTAAGCGTAATTGATCGTAACCATAATCACCTACGACATAATCATATTTATCTAATATATCCGAATACCTAGCAGAAAATATTTCCTCATCAAAACATTCTCTATATTCTTCTATCAATTCAAAATATTGTTGGTCGACTTTAATCATATTTTCACCTTACAAAAAATGAAATAGAGGCAATAAGCATCAAAAATACCATAAATCACTCACCGATATCTTCAATACACACATTTATTAAAAATATAATGAAATTTTATGTATCACATAAATTATAGATACTCGATAAGCGAGGCACTTATGCCTCTATTTTTAATAGTTTAAAAAATTATTACTTAATTGAGTTGTTCTTCACCTTGGCGTTGTTTCTCCTTAGCCGCTTCATTCACTTGTTCATCAGCATGATACGAACTTCTTACTAAAGGTCCTGCTTGACAATGTTTAAATCCTTTTTCCATTGCAATCTTTCTCATTTTACCAAATTCTAATGGCGTATAATATTTCTCAACTTTCAAATGTTTTCGAGACGGTTGTAAATATTGACCTATAGTTAAGATATCAACATCATTAGCGCGTAAATCATCCATCGTTTCATAAATTTCTTCCATCGTTTCACCTAGACCAACCATCAAACTAGATTTTGTTGGAATATCAGGTTGTAATTCTTTAGAACGACGTAAAAATTGTAAAGTTCTATCGTAAGTTGCTCGAGCTCTAACTCTTGGTGTTAAGCGACGAACCGTTTCAATGTTGTGATTAAGAATGTCTGGTCTAGAAGCCATTAATGTTTCAAGGGCTTCATAATCGCCACCCATGTCAGATGGTAAAATTTCTATTGTTGTAAATGGATTTCTTTCTCTTACTTTGCGTACTGTTTCTGCATACACATTTGAACCTTGATCTCTTAAATCATCACGTGCAACAGCAGTAATTACAACATGTTTTAAATTCATTAATTCTACTGATTCTGCAACTCGTTCTGGTTCATTTAAATCTAATTCATTAGGCAAACCCGTTTTTACTGCGCAGAATCGACATGCTCTTGTACATACTGCCCCTAAAATCATAAATGTAGCTGTACGACGCGCACCCCAACATTCGTGAATATTCGGACATTTAGCTTCTTCACACACTGTGTGTAAATTCTTCTCACGCATCATTTTCTTAAGACCAGTATAATTATCGTTTGTGTTAAGCTTAATCTTTAACCAATCCGGTTTACGTAAAATTTCTTCATTTCTAGTCGCCATAACAACGCATACCCTCCTGTTTAATATATCTTCGTTTATTATAACATATCGGTATTAACATTAAATTAAAATTCAATATACGTTTCTCTTATAATTTTAGTAATTTCTCTTTAAAAATATCACGTAAAAATTCAGGCATAATATAATCTGTAGATAATCCCTTTAACAGTGGGAAATATCTTCCAAAAGTATACATATCAACAGTACCTAACGTATATTGTTTATCATTTTTAATCTCTTCATTGCCTATAAAATAACGCTCTTCTGACTCAATAAAGCCAAGATTATATAAAATATATCCTCCAAAGATATCCCCTCTAAAACCAAGACCTTGTGCATGTTCATGCATATATTCTTGCTTTTGGCTTTTTTGAATCACTTGCTTTAATTGTTTGCCAGTTAATCGAACCCTTACAATATTGATTGGATGGGGTAACATGCGATGTATATCATATTCCGTCACTTTATCAGCTTCAATGCCATTAACTATAAGTCCAGCATTTACGATTGCACAATCAGCCCTTGAAAACTCATATACACTCTCAGCCAGTAAATAGGATGTTCTTGTAATAACATCTGTTCTTTTGACTAAGTTCACATGATGATTAACTACTGGTTTACTTAGAAGTGCTCTTCCTTCTTCTTCAAAATGTGTCTCGACTAAAGGAAGTGTTTCAATAGGATGAATTTTGGCGATTTTATCAACGATTTTTCCATTTTCAATCATGATATTAACTTCACCTAAATAATAGCCATATTTTCCTGCAGCTGCCATCAAAACACCATTGTTTATTTCTCCATGTTCAAAATGATGGTGTGTATGACTACCAAATATAACATCTATTTCCGGAATCTCTTGGCATAACTTTTCATCAAAAAAGATACCGACATGGCTCATAACCATCAAAAGATCATATTCACCTTGATGTGCATTGATTTCATCTTTGATTGCCGCTAGTGGATCAGTAACAATCCAATCCAGTGCTCGATAAAAAGGTGTGAACGGTGCCGTTGCTGCAACAAATAAAATACGTGTTCCTTTTATTTCTTTGATATACGAAGAGGCAATATGATGTGGAAGTTGTCCCTCTTCATCTATGACATTCGTGCAAATCACTTTAAAATTCGCATCGTTATATAGATTTTGTAAAGCATCATGAGAAATTGTCATTCCTTCATTATTTCCAATGGTTGCAATATCACAATGTGCTTCATTTAAAAGTTCTATATTTTTATGTCCTACCGTAGCTTCTGTCACAGGTGCTGATAAATCAACATGATCACCTATATCTATATAGAGTGAGGGATGTTCAAGTTGCGGTCTATGTTTTGCCATATAAGCTTGAATACGAGCATATTCATTTAAATGACTATGAATATCATTCGTGTGATATATTGTTAATTCCATAACATGATCTCCCTCTTTAAAATTTATATACTTAATTGTACTTTAGCATTAAAGAACAAAGTCTCAAAGCATAACTACTTCACTTTTAAATAAAAGATTTAATGATTAAATATACCCCCATGATAAGCATTACTGTTCTCAATAACATCACAACTGTGTCGGATTTCATAGATCGATTGACCCTTACACCTATTTGTGCACCTATCACACTTGAAATAATGAGAATGATGGAATATCCCCAAGCCACATGTCCTTGAAGGATATGCCCTATCGAACTCATCACACTTGAAAAGAAAATCATCATCATACTTGTGCCTACTGCAACATGTGGTGGAAATCTAAAGACGATGAGCATAAGAGGGGTCATCAATGCACCTCCACCTATGCCAAACAGCCCTGTTAATATCCCAATAAATAACGTTGTTATAAAAGCAAACAGAGGAGGGACACTATAACGGTATGTTTTCCCTTCAGCATCAACATATGTACGCGCATACTTAGGTTTGTCAAAAATTTTAAAAGGTTTTATTTTGTGACGAATCATCAGTAATATCGACACAAATATCATAAACACGCCAAAGTATAAGTTAAATGAATCAAGTGTAAGGTATCTACTTAAAAAAGAACCAACCAAAGATCCAGGTAGTAGCCCAAATAGAAATATCGAGCCGTTTTTTATATCTACTTGTTTGGTTTTTAAATATCCTAATGAGGAAGATAGTCCAGTAACAATCAGAATAACTGAAGAAGTACCTATTGCAATTTGCGTCGTAATACCATGTAGAAGATGATGGTTTACGCCTAAATAAACAAGTGTGGGGACGATGATGATTCCACCACCAATACCAACGATAGATCCTAAAATCGCTGAAAATCCCCCTATTAATATTAATAGAATAATTGTTAATAACATGACATTCGCCTCTTAAAATAGTTTTAATTGTTGTGGTGCTAAACCTTCATAATCAATGTCTAAAATATTTTGATACTTTTTAGCATTATTAGCTGCATGACCGCCAGAATTATTATTAAAAATAACGTATACTTTCTTAGCCTTTTGATTAAGTATTTCGACTTTACGAGCCAAGTCAGCTAACTCTTCCTCGCTATAATCATATAAATATCTTACATCTCGCCATTCTTGATCAGTCATATCTTTTTTAGTCCAACCATAATGATTACGTCCATGATAACGTACAAAAGCAATATCACTAGTAATCCTATTTACTAGAGGAATGCTCCCCTCTTTAATTTGAGGTTCATCTACCACTGCATGAATGATTTGATGTTGTGTTAAGAAGGATAAAGTTTGTTCTTTATATTGATTGTCAAACCATGATTGATGTCTAAATTCAATGCTCATCGGAATATCACTTAATTGTTTTCTCACATATAAGATGTAATTTATATTTTGAACGTTACAATCAAACCAGGGTGGGAATTGTACGAGCACCATCGCCAATTTATTATGCTCTTTTAATGGATTGATCATTTCTTTAAACTGTTTAAATAATACATCTCTCGACTCTGCATAATCTCTATAGTCAGCATGTAATGTTAATGCTTGATGAATTTTAACGACGAATTGAAATCTATTCGGCGTTTCATTTATCCATTTAATTATATTTCGTTCTGGCTGTATCGCATAATACGAAGCATCCAATTCTACTATTGGGAAGTGACTAGCATACGTTTTTAACTTATCTGTTTTACGCTCTAAATCCTCATATAATGTATCATGGTCACCCCAACCAGTAAGACCTATTTCTATCATATTTATCACCAACAACATGATACCACATTACAATTCATTGATTCACTTGAGTTAAATTAAATTTACATATTCTTTAATATACACATATCTGAAAGTTAAACAAAAACACCTCTTATGGTAAGAAGAAGATACAACCACTTTCAAATATCTTGTATAACCTTAGCAATAAAAACTAAGGTTAATAAAAATTATATTTATCGAGTTTTTCATTCTATTATTGCCTACTAGAATAGAAAAACACCTGGAACATTGTATCATGTCCCAGGTTTTCTACCTTTACAATTTATATCACAGCTAAATTATACAACATCTTAATTGCCCCGCAACTTGTTTGACATTCATAGCCACTATCATTTTTACAACAAAATTAACGATGCATCATACTTTGCGGAAATTTTTGATGTTTTAATTTATTTTCTTCTTCACGATCCATTTCATCCTCAATATCCATACCAAGTAGCTCTTCTATTAAATCTTCGTGCGATACAATAGCATCCGTACCGCCATATTCATCTAATACAATCGCTAGATGTTTTCGTGAAACGGTCATTTTACGCAATACCCATTCTGCCCTATTATGTTCATTTACAAATAAAGGGCTTGATGCATAATTTGTAATTGCGTCCTCTTTATGTTTACTCCAAGCTAATAAATATTTTGAGTGGAATACACCGATAATATCATCTATATCTTCATCATATACTGGATATCTTGTATATGGATTATTCATCACTGTATCATAAGCTTCGTCATATGTTACATCCTTTGAAAAAGCTACAACATTAATACGGGGCGTAGTATCAACATCTTTAACTTTCAATTGTTCAAAGTCCATAACGTTTTGAAGTCGAGTATTTTCTATCTCATTAAATGCACCTTCTCTACCCGCAATATTTAATAATGTGCGAATTTCTTCTTTAGAAAATCTTTTTTTAACAGGTTGGCCTCGAGATAGTAAATGATTAATACCATCTGTCATCTTGTTTAATAAAATTGTAATGGGCTTGAGTACAATGACACATATATGAATAATAGGATACACAAGTTTTGAAATTTTATCAGGAAATGTTGCAGCAATTGATTTAGGAATCACTTCAGAAATAAGTATAATAACAATTGTTACAATTGCTGATGCTATTCCCACGTTCACTCCAATATCAATCGCTAAGATTGTCACGAGTGTAGGTAAAATAATATTCGCTACATTGTTACCGATTAATATAGCAGTGATAAACTCACTTGGTTTATCTAATAACTTTGTTAAACCTTGCGCCTTACGATCACCCTTTTTAGCTTCAGTTTGAAACTTAGTGCGATTCGCGGCTGTTAATGCTGTCTCACTACCTGAAAAGAAAAATGAAACAAATATTAATAGTATAATTGCAATAATCATGATGCATTTCTCCTTAAGATTTAGTCCGTATTAATACATTATTTCCCGAGAAATGAGTTATCAAACTTATCATTTATATTGGATTACCACAACGCACGAATATGAAAGAACTAATGTAAAACATTTTTATAGTTTATCGTGGCTTACTCTCATAAAGTATATCAGTAACTTAACTATTCCTTTTGTTAAAAATTAAACGATTAGCTATGATAATTCATTTCATTTATTAAAGTAAAGAGTTCAGACTTCTAAAAACTTCCACTTTAAATACTTTGTAAAAATTTAAGAAGTAAAAATCAGCTAAATATATAGTAAAATGAAATTCATGTCGTAATTATCATTAAAATGTTAAATAACACAATGATAAAAAGTGGTTTAATAGTTCTTAAAGAAAATTTTTCCTTTTAATCCATAAAATGAAATCGATGATAAAGTAAGCAATAGAGACTAGCATAACAATTATGATAATAGTTTCTATTCCTTGAAATTCTTTACTTTTAATTTCTAGCACTCTTATAAATATATTTGCTAGAAATAACATTATCAAGACAACTATTGATATGTACGACTTGATCCTGGATAATTGAATATTTACTGACATACTCTCGTATTGGTCAGGCGTCAATTTTTCATGTGGGTTATCTATAATCTTTTCTAACTTTTTCATTGTATTGATAATTTTATTACTCATCTTAATATCTTTTTTAGTTATCAGGAATGTAGTAGCTTTACCACCACCCTATAAAGCATCGCTATATCCATCTAATTCTTTTTTCAACTGAACGAATTGTTTATTTTTCGAATAAGCAGTTTATAACTGCTTTATAAAACCGAGTTTTCTGCTATTAGTGAGCAATCACCCGGTATACCTTTCACTTTTTTGAAGCCATAGTAGCTACAGGTGTAATCATATCCAATAAATTTGCATCATCCAAATCATATTTAGCTTGAAAATCTTTGAAGTCACCCAAAGTAATTTTGATATGCTTATTCAAATCTTTACCATTAACTTCATTATTTGCAATAGCTAGTGTTTCTGTAATATCTTCAATGTTTTTACAGTAGAATCCATTTTATTTAATGAATTGAAATATTAAATGAGATACTAAAAAAATTTCATAAAATAGACTCATGACCGATACTCTTATATAAGATGTTATTAACCAATAAAAATAGATATTAGAGCCAATATGAGCTACAACAATCATAAATTAACTAATATGAAATAAGTGGATAAGGTATTAACTTCTATTTAATTTTTTCAATGTCACCAACTGAGTTTGACATAAAAATAAAACAACCAGCGAATCACAAATGATTCGTTGGTTGTTAATCATATTATAGTTGATTTAATATTAACCAATTGAGCCTTCCATTTCAAACTTAATTAAACGGTTCATTTCTACTGCGTATTCCATTGGTAATTCTTTAGTGAACGGCTCAATGAATCCCATAACAATCATTTCTGTCGCTTCTTCCTCTGAAATACCACGACTCATAAGATAGAATAATTGCTCTTCTGATACTTTAGAAACTTTAGCTTCATGTTCTAATGAAATATTGTCATTGAACACTTCATTATAAGGGATAGTATCTGAAGTTGATTCATTATCTAAAATTAATGTATCACATTCGATGTTTGAGCGTGCACCCTTAGCTTTACGTCCAAAATGAACGATACCACGATAAATGACTTTACCACCATTTTTGGAGATAGATTTAGAAACAATAGTTGAAGATGTATTAGGTGCTTTATGAATCATTTTAGCACCGGCATCTTGAACTTGGCCTTTACCAGCAAATGCAATGGATAGCGTGCTACCTTTAGCACCCTCACCTAAAAGTACACAGTTTGGATATTTCATCGTCAACTTAGAACCTAAGTTTCCATCTACCCATTCCATATTACCGTTCTCATGTACAAAGGTACGTTTAGTTACTAAATTATATACGTTGTTGGCCCAGTTTTGGATAGTAGTATATCTTACATGTGCATCTTTGTGTACAATAATTTCAACAACTGCCGAATGTAGTGAACTTGTGGAGTATACAGGTGCAGTACAACCTTCTACATAGTTTACTGATGCACCTTCATCAGCAATAATTAATGTACGTTCGAATTGTCCCATATTCTCAGAGTTAATACGGAAATATGCTTGTAGTGGTGTATCTAATTTAACATTCTTAGGAACATAAATGAATGAACCACCAGACCATACTGCTGAATTTAATGCAGCAAATTTATTATCTGCAGCAGGTACTACAGACGCAAAATATTCTCTGAATAACTCTTCATTTTCACGTAATGCACTATCAGTATCTTTGAAAATAATACCCTTTTCTTCCAATTCTTTCTCCATATTATGATAAACAACTTCTGATTCATATTGAGCAGAAACTCCAGCTAAGTATTTCTGCTCAGCTTCTGGAATACCTAATTTATCAAAAGTACGTTTGATTTCTTCAGGCACTTCATCCCATGAACGTTCAGTATGTTCAGAAGGTTTAACATAATACGTAATATCATCAAAATCTAATTCAGATAAATCTCCACCCCATTGTGGCATTGGCATTTTATAGAATAATTTCAATGCTTTCAAACGGAAATCTAACATCCATTGTGGCTCTTCTTTCATTTTAGAGATTTCTGTTACTATATTTTCCGTTAAACCACGCTCTGATCTAAAAATGGAAATATCTTCGTCATGGAATCCGTATTTATAATCCCCAACATCAGGTGCTTGTTTTGCCATTTTAATCACTCCTTGATTTTATAATTAATAAACGGCATGCGTATAAAAAATTCATTTATATTTATGTTTACTCTATTTTGTTATGCCCTATCATTATGATTTAAACTTTTATGATGTAATACAATCACTGAATTAAACATATGAGGATGTTGATTCAGTATAACAATATATTTACATCATCAAAAGGTATTATAATGTATTGGTTTTAATCTTCTTCAGTTGTACCTTCTGACTTACCTTCTTTTTCGACTGTCCCTTTTTCTAATGCTTTCCATGCAAGCGTTGCACATTTAATTCGAGCTGGGAATTGTGAGACACCTTGAAGTGCCTCAATATCTCCCATTTCTTCAGTAATCTCGTAGTCTTCACCGAGCATCATTTTAGTAAATTCTTGGCTCATTTGCATTGCTTCACCAAGTGAATGACCTTTAACTGCTTCAGTCATCATAGATGCACTAGACATTGAAATTGAACATCCTTCACCTTCAAACTTAGCATCGTTAATGATTCCGTCTTCAATATCAAATGTCAAACGTATGCGATCACCACATGTAGGATTATTCATATCAACAGTCATTGAGCCATTGTCTAAGACACCTTTGTTTCTAGGGTTTTTGTAATGATCCATAATTACAGATCGATATAATTGATCCAAATTATTAAAATTCATAAGAGAAAAACTCCTTCGTTTGTTTCAATGCTTGAACTAATTGATCTACATCTTCTTTCGTATTATAAACGTAAAAACTTGCACGTGCTGTTGAAGAGACACCCAACCATTTCATCAAAGGTTGCGCACAATGATGGCCTGCACGAACTGCAACACCTTCTGTATCAACGGCTGTAGCTACATCATGTGGATGTATATCTTCTAAATTAAAAGTAATGACCCCTGCACGTCTATCTTTTGGTGGACCGTAAATTTCAAGACCATCTATACTTAACATTTGTTCATATGCATATTCTGTCAATTCTTTTTCATGTTTATGAATCGCATTAAAACCTAAATTCTCAATATAACGTATAGCTTCTGCTAGACCTATTGCTTGAGCAATAAGTGGTGTACCAGCCTCAAATTTAGTTGGTAGGTCAGCCCACGTGGCGTCATATTTACTTACGAAGTCTATCATATCTCCACCAAATTCAACGGGTTCCATATTTTGTAATAATTCTCTTTTTCCATATAAGACTCCAATGCCAGTAGGACCTAACATTTTATGTCCACTAAAACTATAAAAATCAGCATCAATATCTTGCATATCTAAAGCCATGTGTGGAGCTGATTGCGCACCATCCACACTTATAACTGCACCATGTTCGTGTGCAATTTTAGCGATAGTTTTAACATCATTAATTGTTCCTAAAACGTTGGAAACGTGAGCGATAGCAACAATTTTAGTTTTATCATTGATGGTTGCTTTTATATCATCTAATTGCAATTCACCATCTTTTGTCATAGGAATAAATTTTAGTGTTGCATTCTTACGTTTAGCTAATTGTTGCCATGGAACAATATTAGCATGATGTTCCATTTCTGTTACAACAATTTCGTCACCCTCACTAATATGAGCATCACCATAACTATGTGCTACGATATTTATTGATGCAGTTGTTCCTCGAGTGAAAATAATTTCTTCAAAGTACTTCGCATTGATAAAACGTCTTACTGTTTCTCTCGCATTTTCATAGCCATCTGTAGCTAATGATCCTAATGTGTGTACACCACGATGAACATTCGAATTATAGCGCTTGTAGTAATCATCTAGTACATTTAAAACTTGTACAGGTGTTTGACTAGTCGCAGTTGAATCAAGATATGCTAAACGTTTATTATTTACCTTTTGCTCAAGTATCGGAAAGTCTTTAATGACTGCCTTGACATCAAGAGAATGTTCGGCCATTATAGTCACGACCTTTCTATATATGAGTTTCCCCTCTAGGAGGTATCAATTGAATTAATCTTTGACTTTATTTTGAAACTTTACGCTCAATTACTTCTCTTAGTTGACGTTTTACATCATCAATCGGTAATTCACGTACTACTGGGTCTAAGAAACCATGTATAACTAAACGCTCTGCTTCAGCTCTTGAAATACCACGGCTCATTAAATAGTATAATTGCTCAGGATCGACACGACCAACTGAAGCTGCATGTCCTGCTTCAACATCATCTTCGTCTATTAAAAGAATAGGGTTAGCATCACCACGTGCATTTTCAGATAACATCAAAACACGTGACTCTTGGTTCGCAATAGATTTTGTACCACCATGTTTAATGTAGCCAATTCCATTAAATACAGAAGATGCATTTTCTTTCATAACACCATGTTTCAATATATACCCGTCTGTTTCTTTACCGTATTGAACAATTTTGGAAGTTAAATTTATTTTTTGATCACCTGTACCAACAACAACTGATTTCAATGCACTTGTTGAACGATCACCGTTAAGATTTGTAGTATTATCTATAATTTGGCTACCTTCATTCATCAATCCTAATGCCCAATTGATAGAAGCATCTGCATCTGCAGAACCACGACGAATGATATGACCTGTAAATCCTTTATCTAAATAATCAACTGAACCATATGTGACGTTAGAGTTTGCGCCAGCGATAACCTCTGACACAATATTAAGTTGGTTATCTTCACCACTAGTAGTAGAAAGATAGTTCTCTACATAGGTAACCTCTGCACTTTCTTCTGTAACAATGATGACGTGATTGTAAAAGCTCGCTTGTTCATCATCATGTAAAACAACATACTGTATCGGATGTTCTACAACAGTATTTTTAGGTACATAAACAAAAATACCACCGTTCACTAATGCAGTATGTAATGCTGTTAAACGATGTTCATCAACATTTACTGCTTTAGTCATAAAGTACTTTTGAACTAAATCACTATGATTGACTAGTGCTTCAGATAGACCTTCAATAATCACACCATCATTTTTAGCTTGATCTGATACCTGTGTATATGCCAAATCATTATTATGTTGAATGATTAAATTTTCTGAGTTTTCAACATCAATGATTTCTTTAACAGATTTTGGTAAATCAGTTAATTGATGGTATGAATCTCCTGTTGTATGGTGTTGTTTAAACGTATCAAAATCCCATTTTCTTAATTTCGTTTTATCAGGTTTTGGCATTTCTAAAGTTTCTGTTAATTTCAACGCTTTTTTACGTAACTCTGTCATCCAAGAAGGTTCATTGTGCGCTTTAGAATAATCAACAAGTTGTTCTTCAGAAATGTTCAAAGTTTTAGTTGTCATCACTTTTTCCTCCTACTTGATGAAATAAATTTTACTTCGAATGTTCAGTTTCATCATTTTATGTGAACATCTCAATGCTAATTTTGGAATATGACTATTCAGCAGCACCAAATTCTTCTTTAACCCATTCATAGCCTTCTTCTTCAAGACGTTTAGCTAATTCTGGGCCTCCAGATTTCACAACTTTACCACCATACATCACATGTACTTGATCTGGTGTAATATAATTTAAAAGTCGTTGATAGTGCGTAATCATTAATGCACCAAACTCTTCACCACGCATTTGATTAATACCTTTAGAAACCACTTTTAAAGCATCGATATCCAAACCGGAGTCAATTTCATCTAAAATAGCGAATTTCGGTTCTAACATCATTAATTGTAAAATCTCATTTCGTTTTTTCTCTCCACCAGAGAAACCTTCATTTAAATAACGTTGAGCCATATCTTTATCGATATCTAAAAAGTCCATTTGTTTATCCAATTTCTTGATGAACTGCATTAAATTAATTTCTTGTCCCTCTTCACGTTTCGCATTGATTGCTGAGCGCATAAAATCTGCGTTTGTTACCCCTGTAATTTCTGATGGGTATTGCATAGCTAAAAATAAACCTGCTTTAGCTCTCTCATCTACGTCTAACTCTAAAATATTAACGCCATCTAATAATACTTCACCTTGTGTAACTTCATAACTTGGATGTCCCATAATTGCTGACGATAATGTTGATTTACCAGTACCATTAGGTCCCATAATTGCG
>Ga0209295_1000486_pt1 | contig 18945 bp, 13 predicted proteins | sample Porto_5metaG_FD_187428 | JGI IMG/M metagenome (GOLD analysis project Ga0209295, IMG submission 187428) | Marine algal microbial communities from Porto, Portugal - Porto_5 metaG (SPAdes) (version 2) | ecosystem: Host-associated > Algae > Red algae > Unclassified | place: Portugal: Porto... | reverse complement strand
ATAAAGTCTATTGTCTCCTAAATAAAGATGTAAGAAGATGAAAAGAATTTGAACTTTCTTTTTGAATCTAATTGATTGCCATTCCACATAGAAATTTGTAACTTGCAATATGAAAAACGAAGAATTGATGCAACGCATCACTCTAAATCCGGTAATTTGCTTTGGCAAGCCTACGGTTCGCAATATGCGCTATCCAGTGGAGATGATATTGGATTTACTTTCTGCCGGGATGACGCAGGAAGAAATCTTGGCAGATTATCCTGCATTGGAAGTAGCTGATATTCAGGCGTGTTTGGCATTTCAAGTATCAAATTATTCGAATTAAACAGTATTATACACATTATGGCAAAACGCCATCCACGAACATTATCATCAGGAGCTAACAACACCGTCATCGCCATAAACGAGACGGAAGTGGGCAAACTATTTACGGGTGATACGCGGTCAGATATTGGTTCGGAAGCGGAAAAAATGAAATTTGCGAATAAGGTTAATGGTTTGGTTGCCAATTTTTTACGCTTGGATGTCAGCGAAGAAATAGACGCCGATATGCTTGTCATGGAACGTCTCTACCCCTTGGACTTTCGCGCCTACGAGTACGAGCGACGCGAACTGTGGTTTGATGTATTTGAGGATGAAATCGCACAACTTCACAAAGCAGGTTTTGTACACCGCGACCTCCGCCGACCTTCCGATATGCCTGGCTTGCGATACGATAATATTTTCCTCACAGAAAAAGGTTTACGACTAATTGATGTTGGTATTTCTGCCCTCAAATCACAGGTAGGCGAGCGACTTTTCAAGCGATTTATCGAACAAGAACACAAGGAAATGGAGGAGTTTCGCACCTTCTTTTTGAATCGGTAATCAAACGTAAAACGATTTTGTAAATCGTTTCAAAACTATATTAGTACCCCTTCGAGGCGTAGGACGATTTACAAAATCGTTTTACGTTTTATAAAAATCCATAAGCCCACTAAAACAGCCACTACAAATTTCCTATCTTTGCAGATGCCCGTACAGGCGACTTTGGTCGCCATGTCTCTGTTAAATTTTATTGAAAATTTATCAGAAATAAAAAACTTGTAAGATATAACTATATTTGACATGGCGACTGAAGTCACCTGTACAGTATGAAATCACTAAATCAAAAATAAGCTAATGACTTCCAGCAAGATACGCCAAACGTTTTTAGATTACTTTCGCAAGCAAGGACATAAAATCGTCCCTTCTGCGCCTATCGTCTTGAAAAACGACCCGACTTTGATGTTCAATAATTCGGGTATGGTACAATTCAAAGATTATTTTTTGGGCAATAAAATCGCTACCGACAAACGTGTAGCCGACACCCAAAAATGCCTTCGCGCATCGGGCAAACACAATGATTTAGAGGACGTTGGGGTCGATAGCTATCACCACACGATGTTTGAGATGTTGGGCAATTGGTCATTTGGCGATTACTTCAAAAAAGAGGCGATTGACTGGGCGTGGGATCTGCTGACCAATGTATATGGTCTTGACAAAGACCGCCTATATGCGAGCGTATTTGAGGGCGATGCGTCGGTAGGTTTGGAGCGTGATAATGAGGCGGCTGGCTATTGGGAACAATACCTTCCAAAAGACCATATTTTGGACTTCGATGCCAAAGATAATTTCTGGGAAATGGGCGAAACTGGACCTTGCGGACCGTGTTCGGAGATCCACGTCGATTTGCGTTCAGATGCTGACCGTCAGAAGATTGCAGGGCGTGATTTGGTCAATGCCGACCATCCGCAAGTCATCGAAATTTGGAATTTGGTATTCATTCAATACAATCGAAAAGCCGACCGTTCACTCGAACCGCTGCCGAATAAGCACGTCGATACGGGCATGGGTTTTGAGCGACTTTGTATGGCTTTACAGGGCAAAATGTCCAACTACGCCACCGATGTTTTTACGCCTCTCATTAAGGCGATAGAGGCAGCTTCCGGCAAAAAATACGGCTTCTCTTATGCCACTGATGCCAAGTCGGATATTGCGATGCGTGTCGTTGCTGACCACCTTCGGGCTACGGCGTTTACGATTGCGGATGGGCAGTTGCCGGATAACAAAGGCGCAGGTTATGTCGTGCGTCGAATCCTACGTCGTGCAGTACGCTATTATTATTCGTTTTTAGGTGTAAAAGAACCTTTATTATACAAATTATTGCCTAAATTAGCCGAGCAATTCAAAGATGTATTTCCCGAATTGGAAGCGCAAAAAGATTCTGTAGCAAAGACGATTTTAGGTGAAGAAGAATCTTTTTTACGTACCCTCGAATCGGGTTTGAAACGCTTTGAAACCGTAAAAGCCAAAAACGGTATCGTGGATGGTCGCACCGCATTTGAATTGTATGATACCTTTGGTTTTCCCTTAGATTTAACACAATTATTGGCGGCTGAAAGGGGCTGGAAAGTTGATATAAAAACCTTCGACAGGGCATTGGACGAACAAAAAGCAATGGGTAAAGCCGATGCCGTCAAGCAAGTCGGTGATTGGATGAGTTTGTCGGATGAACTGGACGTAAATTTTGTAGGTTACGACGAACTGAAAGCCGAAGCTAAAGTCTTGAAATACAGAACCGTAAAGGTAAAAGATAAAAACCAATACCAAGTCGTTTTGAACAATACACCCTTCTATGCAGAAGGCGGCGGGCAAGTCGGCGATACGGGCTTTTTATTTTTTGGAGAAGAACGAATTGGCGTGATAGATACGCAGCGTGAAAATGATTTAATTATTCATTTTATCAAAAAATTACCTACCGACATTAGCGCGACAGTTCGTGCGGAAGTCAACGCACGTAAGCGACATTTAACCGAAAATAATCACTCGGCTACGCACCTATTACATGCGGCATTGCGTCAGGTATTGGGCGAGCATGTAGCGCAGAAGGGTTCGTTGGTCAATGACAAATATTTGCGTTTCGATTTTTCTCATTTTGAAAAAGTAACACCCGAACAACTCTCTGTAATTGAACAAATTACCAACAAAAGAATCCGCGAAAACATCGCACTCGGCGAAGACCGCAGCATCCCGATAGCCGAAGCAAAAGCGGCTGGCGCGATGATGTTATTCGGCGAAAAATACGGCGAAAATGTACGTATGATTACCTTCGATGCTGATTATTCACGCGAACTGTGCGGTGGTTGTCACGTACCCTTTACAGGCAAAATCGGTGCATTAAAAATCACCACAGAAACCTCCGTAGCCGCAGGCGTTCGACGCATAGAAGCCGTCACCGCTGATGCTGCCGAAAGTTACGTCAACAAAGAAATCAGCGAATTGAACGACATTAGAGGCTTGTTTAAGAATCCGAAAAATATGGCGAAAACCGTATCGGATTTGCAGGAAGAAAACAAGTCGCTCAAAAAGCAAGTCGAAAAACTTGGCGCACTACAAGCGCGTATCGCTAAGGCAGATTTGCTCGCCAATGCAGAGGACATCAACGGCGTACAGTTCATCGGGGGCAAAGTAGAAATCGACTCCGCCGATGCCATCAAACAACTTGCCTTCGATTTAGGACGCGAATCGAAAAACCTCTTTTTCGTCGCCGGTGCCAATCTCGGCGGTAAGCCAAATTTGACGCTCTACATCAGCAAGGAGTTGGTCGAAAGTCGTGACCTCGACGCGAGTAAAATCATTCGTGACATCGCTAAAGAAATTAAAGGCGGCGGCGGCGGTCAGCCGTTTCTTGCAACTGCCGGAGGGAAGGATTTGAGTGGCTTAGATAGGGCGATTGAGTTGGCGAAGGGGCTGGTTTGAGGTTGTTTTTTTGAAAATATTTAAGAGCCGCATGTCATTTGATTTGTGGCTTTTTTTTGTTGAAAAATATTGAAAGTTGACAAAAAATGTCAATAATTTTTCGTATATTGCATAATGAAAATCCTGCATAAACCAAGCGAAACATTACAGGATGCCGTCATTGAATTGATGGAAAATGACGACTGGGAACGAGTGTATCAATCGGATGAATTTGAATTTGATTGGGCGAAGGAACGTAAATGGACGGTTTATAAATTGACGCTTGAAGGTGATACTATCATTCAGGGGCTTGTTGCCATTGAAGATATTGTACGAGAATCTCGCATACATGTTCATTTGATAGAAAACGCTTTATCTAATCGAGGTAAGGACAAAATCTATGATTATGTGGCGGGGTGTTTGCTTGCTTCTTTATGTGAAATAGCTTTTGATAAACGATATGAAGGCTTCGTTTCACTTCACTCCAAAACAGAAATTATTAGTTTGTACACAAACAAATACAGGTTTCGGGAAATGGGGCAAAACCTGTTTATAATGGGAGAAAACTCCTTATTATTAATCGAAAAATATTTGCGATAATGGATTACGATAAAAAATTTGAAGAATTAAAGCAAAGATATACACTTGAAGAAATTGCTGAATCTTTTGTTTTTCCGGGCAAAGAACAAACACCCGAAGAACGTGCGGAGTTCGCCAGACTTCGCATGGAACATTGGAATAATACCTCACCGGAAAAGCGTATGAAATATCAATTGATAGGACTAAAATATCGAATGAAACACTGTATGGAAGGCAGAAAAGAAAGTATGGATACTACTGCCAATTTCCTCCAGCAATACATAGACATCACCAATAAAAAACAAAAAGGTCTCGCCGACGACCTCAGCATCAATCCTTCTACACTGAGCCGTATTTTGAATGGAAAAGAAAGCATCGGAAAATCGTTGGCGTATCGCTTAGAGCGACATTCCGGCAAACTCATCCCCGCAATTTACTGGTGGAAACTGGCACAAAAAGAAATCGAACAAGACATCATGACCAATGTCGTTGACCGTGAAAGAGAAGCGAAGATGGTGAAAAATGCCTTGTTGGTGGGAGTGACTTAACCAAGGAAAACATGAAATATAGCGTGGATTCCCCTTTAGGGGTTAGGGGTGCGCGAAGGCATTTTCCACCCAAACCAAACCAAACCCCCAAAAACACCGCACCTGCCAGTACCAACGAAATCAAATCCATCATAGGGTCAATGTCCGTTGCGCGAAACATCGCGAGCATCTGCAACAATTCGCTCATACTCATCGTGGCAACATCAAATCCACCACTTTTCATTAGAGCAACTCCCAGAGGAATTGCACCTATAATTTGAGAAGCAATTATAACAGTATTTAATGTCACAAAATACTGCCAAAAATGATGCTTGCCTTTAAGTATCTTTAAAATATAAGTCCTTGATTTTTAGATGAATATAAAAATAGGATTAAAAATCTTTTTCTCACGGAAATCCCCCTGAGAAAAATCTTTTTCTAACGCAAATTTATTTTTAACCAGCATATTATAGTGACGCTATGTTTTTTTCCTGTCTTATAATCGTATTTCCCCATTTACACCGTCACAAATTATAAGTGACAACTTCCCCCAGCATCCATTTTTTTTCCAATGAAAACACTACCAATAGGTTAAACTATTTTTTTCACACTAACTAAGTAGTCATTCAAGTTAATAGTGCCGGATAAATTTCGCCAAACTACCTGACAGTATTAACTTGAATGACTACTTAGCATAAAAGTCCGATATGAAAGCAGACGATTACAAAAAGTTGGGATTTTACGAAAGTAAAACTACAAACATCAGTAACAGTTTTGGAAAATTTTCTGATGAAAACGAACACTACTTCTGTTACAACTCCGACAAGGGTTACGCCATATTAATTAGCGAAGCTTACTCCTCAGAAAGTGGGCGCGACAACGGTATCAAATCCGTTCAAAAAAATATGACCAACCCCGACCGCTACGTCAGACAAACCACTGATGCAGGCAAACACTATTTCTCCTTACGTGCTGGCAACAACCAAGAAATCGCCATGAGCCGCCAATTCGGTTCGACCGGAGAAATGAATCAAGCTATCGGCAAACTCACCGGAGAAGGAGGTGTAATCGCTGCCGCAGGTGCCGTAGACACCGACAATATCACCGCCGCAGGCGAAGGATACACTGCCAATTTCAGTATTGCAGCACCCGCACCCACGCCTACCGACGCTGAGGACAAGCCCAAAAAGAAAAGAAAGAAAAAAACAGGACCAAAGAAACCAAAGCCAGAACGAGTAGAACTCAAAAAAGGCAAATATCTCTTCAACGACGTCACCTACAAAACCTTCCGCAGTGGTGAAGACAAGCATTACTTCATGTTCAATGACAGTAATGACAAAATGCTCTTCATGACCACCAACCTTAAAGGTTTTCCAACCGAAAAGCAGGTTGATGAAGCACTCGCTAAAGCCATCGAACTCGCACCCAGCGAAGCCAACTATGAAGGAAAAGTAGCCAAAAACGGCACTTACTACTTCTACCTAAAAGATGCAGACGGCAAAAATTTCGGTAAAAGTTTCTTCTATAAACAAGAAGAAGATATGCGTCAAGCTGTAGGCTTGCTCATAGGTAGAGTTGCCGGAGCAGGCGCACCTGCCGATGTCGTAGATGCAGACGCAGGTGCAAAAGCCGCTGCAGCTGCCGAAACAGCACGTTTGAAAGCGGAAGCCGACGCAAAAGCAAAGGCAGATGCAAAGCGCAAAGCAGACGAAGCAGCACGTTTGAAAGCGGAAGCCGACGCAAAAGCAAAGGCAGACGCAAACGCAAAGCGCAAAGCAGATGAAACAGCACGTTTGAAAGCAGAAGCTGACGCAAAAGCAAAGGCAGAAGCAGACGCAAAGCGCAAAGCAGACGAAGCAGCACGCTTAAAAGCAGAAGCTGACGCAAAAGCAAAGGCAGACGCAGAAGCAAAACGTAAAGCTGACGAGGCAGCACGCTTAAAAGCAGAAGCAGACGCAAAAGCTGCCCGACTCAAAGCAGAGCAACAGAAAAAAGCTGCTGCCGCAGCAGCTGCAGCAGCCGCTGCCACTGCATTGGCACTCAAACAAAAATCAGACGCCGCAGCAAAAGAAGAAAAAGAAAGAAAAGCACTTCGTTCGGACGACTACCTCCCATGCAAAGAATACGGTGGAAAGACAGGTTTCAACAAATTCCACAACGCAGAACGCAACCAACACTACTTCGCTTATAACGACAGAAACGGCAATACCCTACTTCGTAGCGAAGGCTACACAACCGAAGCCGCTCGCGACAACGGCTTGCGTTCAGTCATCAAAAACTCACCTTCTGACCAAAACTGGAAAACAGAAGTTGCTTTGGGCAAATACCACTACTACGTACTTCGTGCAGGCAACAACCAAGAAATTGCCCGTAGTTGTTACTACGAATCCAAAGACGAAATGATGGCTGCCTACAACGGCGTCACAGGAGAAAACTCCGCCATCGGCATCGGTTCAGCACTCGTAGGCGGCAAACTACTCTCCGCTGCCATGCTTCGCCGACGCAGCCAAGAAGAAGAAGCAGACGCAAAACGCAAAGCAAACGAAGCGGCACGCCTAAAAGCGGAAGCCGATGCCAAAGCAAAAGCAGACGCCGAAGCAGCAAGACTCAAAGCCGAAGCAGAAGACAAACGTAAAGCAGATGAAGCGGCACGCCTAAAAGCAGAAGCCGATGCCAAAGCAAAAGCAGACGCCGAAGCAGCAAGACTCAAAGCCGAAGCAGAAGCCAAACGCAAAGCAAACGAAGCGGCACGTCTCAAAGCAGAGCAAGACAAAAAAGCCGCCGCTGCCGCAGCTGCAGCTGCCGCTGCCAGCGCATTAGCATTCCGACAAAAAGAAGAAGCTAATGCAAAAGCAAAGGCAGAACAAGCACGTTTGAGAGCAGAAGCTGACGCAAAACGCAAAGCAGAAGCCGACGCAAAAGCAAAAGCAGATGCCGAAGCAGCAAGACTCAAAGCCGAAGCAGAAGCCAAACGCAAAGCAGACGAAACAGCACGCCTCAAAGCAGAGCAAGACAAAAAAGCCGCTGCCGCTGCCGCCGCTGCCGCTGCCAGCGCATTAGCATTCCGACAAAAAGAAGAAGCCAATGCAAAAGCAAAGGCAGAACAAGCACGTTTGAGAGCAGAAGCTGACGCAAAACGCAAAGCAGAAGCAGACGCAAAAGCAAAAGCAGACGCCCAAGCAGCAAAACTCAAAGCCGAAGCAGAAACCAAACGCAAAGCAGACGAAGCAGCTCGTCTAAAATCCGACCAAGACAGAAAAGCCGCAGCCGCAGCCGCAGCGACCGCCGCTGCCGCTGCCGCAGCCAGCGCATTAGCACTCCGACGAAAAGAAGAAGTCAATGCAAAAGCAGAAGAAGCACGTTTAAAAACAGAAGCAAAAGCAAAAGCAGAAGCCGACGCAGCACGACTCAAGGCAGAAGCAAAAGCAGAAGCCATCCGCCTAAGAACCGAAGAAACCCCCGGCAAAGCAAAAATAGAAGCAACAGCCAAACCTAAACCAGAACGCGTAGTAGCCACAGCAGCAGCAGCATCTACCGGAGGCGGAACAAGCAAAAAAGTAAGCGCAACAACACCCGTAGACGACGGCGCAGGACTCGGCGGATGCCTACGAAAATGGTGGTGGCTCGCACTACTCCTATTGCTCCTTCCATTATTATTCTTCCTAATCAGAGGATGCGGTGGCGCAGTAGCAGCTTGCGATGTACCCGATGTACGCATACAAGGCACAAACAACACCACGGTTCAATTAGCCACGGCAAACATCGCCGCAGACATATCCAACGTTGACAAAGAAAACATCAACGTTACCTTCAACAACAAGCCGATAGACAACTTCACATACAACGAAGACAACGACAAATTCGGCATCAACCTCGCACTCATCTCTGGCAAAAATACACTCCGTATCAACGCCAAAAACGAATGCGGCGAAGACACCGAAACACGTACCATTACCTATCAGGAAAAATCCACATTTATAGGTAAAAACTGTACCGACCTCGGCTTCAACAAAAACAGTCTAAGTTGCAACATGGCAAACTACATGGCAGCCGGCGCCAGCACCTTCCCAAAAATGTTTACCTTCGACAGGTCACGATTTGGGCAAAACTCCGCCAAAATGCCCAACTCTGCCTACCGCGACGTCGATGAAATGGCTACGCTACTCAAAGCATACCCCAACGCAAAAATAGACATCCACGGATACATCGACACCAACGAAAGCGAAGCCTGCAACGAATCCTACTGCGAAGGCGCCAACCTCTCCACAGTACGCGCCCGTTGCCTCTACCGCAAACTACTTGACAGAGGTATTTCCGCTAATCAAATGACCTTCAAAGGCATGGGAACAAAAGCAGGAAAGAAAATCGAAATCTTCATACAGAACAGATAAACCAAACCACGCGAGCAGCTCCCCCTCAGGAGTCAGAAGCGCACAGGCAAAGTTTACCTTTCAACTGAAAATCACATACAACAAGGTAACGGGCGTTCAAAAAACGCCTGTTACCTTTTTTTACAAAATATATTTACTGTAAATTCTCAATGAATGAATTTTGAATGAATGAATGAATGAATCAAGAGGTTTTAATCTTATGATTTTCAGACAATATTTATTCGTTACTTAGTGGAAAAAGATTCATTCATTCAAAATTCATTCACTCATTTATTAAGAATTTACCGTGGAAAAAGATTCATTCATTCAAAATTCATTCACTCATTCATTAAGAATTTACCGTGGAAAAAGATTCATTCATTCAAAATTCATTCACTCATTCATTAAGAATTTACCGTGGAAAAAGATTCATTCATTCAAAATTCATTCACTCATTCATTAAGAATTTACCACTCATTCCATTTAAGCATTGTAGCATTAAAGAAGAGGGCGCATCCCTATCGGGTCGGGCTATCCGCTACATTCGGCACGTTGTATAGCGGTTCAGGCATCGCGTGTAGCGGTCTTCCTAAACGTCAGCCCACTACACACGAGCCTTCACACGCCATACATCGCACCTCATACCGCTCCTATCCCTTGCGCGGCAAACACTCAAAAAACGGAAAAAACCCCTCCCCAAAGCTAAAAACTCGAACCACTAAGGGAAGAGGAAGAAAATAATCTACCCCAAATGAAGCCGTTATTTTTTTTATATGTTTGGCTAAATTTGACGCGCATAGCTGGGCTACGTAAGGAAAATTTAGTGAAAGAAATTAAATAAATTGTTCCAAAATGCGCCGTAATTTTTTCTTCTAAAGAATTCAAAAAATCGTTGCATAGCCATAGCTACGGAACTATTTTTTGTGTTTTTTAGAAGGGAAAAGAACAAGCATAATGGGGCAAGTTATTTATTTTCTTTCACTAAGTGAAACATATAAGAAAAAGAACAATTCAGACGGGTAGATTATTTTTTTCGTCTTCCCTAAACAATTTTACATCCAACTGACCCTTCAAACAACCGCCCCCTTACCCCCTGACAACCAACACACTAAAACCAAAAAACCCTATTACAAACACCCCATGTTAATAACTTATGGCGTTTATTTTTGAATTTCTGGAAATGCTGATATACCTTTGTCTGTATTTCAGAAAAATATAACATAAGAAAAAAGTCATGATTCCCCAAAAATAGACAACCAATTAACGTCAACTTACGTTAATAAAGTTTGAAAAATCCACATTACAAGCGATTAAGTTAAGGGAAGAGGAAGAAAATAATCTACCCCAAATGAAGAAGTTATTTTTTTTATATGTTTGGCTAAGTGAAAGAAATTAAATAAATTGTTCCATAATGCGCCGTAATTTTTTCTTCTAAAGAATTCAAAAAATCGTTGCATAGCCATAGCTACGGAACTATTTTTTGTGTTTTTTAGAAGGGAAAAGAACAAGCATAATGGGGCAAGTTATTTATTTTCTTTCACTAAGGAAAATTTAGTGAAACATATAAGAAAAAGAACAATTCAGACGGATAGATTATTTTTTTCGTTTTCCCTAAGTATCAGGAACAAACAACTAAATTGCAACATCCAAGCTAAAAGAAAATGAGGAAAGACAAATTCATATACAATACTCAAACCCTATCCTACGAAAAGATAGTCGTCAAATGGCAACAACGACTACTCCAAGCCATCGAATACTCCGCAGCAGTCACTATCGTAGCCTTAGTTTTAGTACTAATGCACAACAAATTTTTCCCCACAGCAAAAGAAACCGCCCTCGAACAACAAATCGACCAGATGGACCTCCAATACACCCAACTCGTCGGTGAAATGGACAATTACTCCAAAATCATGGACAACTACCGCCAGCGCGAAAACAACGTCTACCGTATGGTATTCGAGATGGAACCCATCGACGAATACGTATGGGAAGCAGGTGTAGGCGGCAGCGACAAGTACGAAAACTTCAAAAACTTTCGCAGTCGCGACATCATGACCGATGCCACAGCCAAAGTCGATAAACTCGGCAGACAACTCGCCCTCCAATCCAAATCGCTCGACGAAATCCGCGACATGGCGAGTGAAAAAGAAGAAATGCTCAACTCCATTCCTTCCATTCGCCCCATCGGCAAACCCTCTCGCAAAATCAAACTCTACTCCGGTTACGGAATGCGAATACACCCCATCCACAAAATTAAAAAAATGCACTACGGCATTGATTTCACTGCGCCAAAAGGCACGCCCATCTATGCTACAGGCAACGGCAAAGTCAGCAAAGTCACCAAAAGTCGCTCCGGCTACGGCAACCGCGTCATGATAGAACACGGCTACGGCTACAAAACCTTGTATGCACACATGAACACCATCGATGTCAAACGAGGAGAAAAAGTCAAAAAAGGCGATATCATCGGTACAGTCGGAAATACCGGTTCATCTACTGCGCCACACCTACACTACGAAGTCATGCACAAACGCAAGAAAATCAACCCAATACACTTCTGCTTAGATGGCTTGACACCCAAAGAATATAACGAAATGCTCGATATGGCAGCCACAGTCAACCAATCATTTGACGGCGGCGGAGAAGCATCAGAAGACAAATAACAACGCAACGCGAGCCTTGTATTGATGAATATCCCTAACCCTTACTCGCCATAAAAATAAGAAAAGACCTACACCCATTGGTGCAGGTCTTTTTTTATGACAAACCGCCCCCATAGCACGGTGCTTCCAACCCGTATCTCATCAGACTACTCAAAAATCCTAAGAATCAGCACTTGTATACTCTTACTATTTTGAATATATTTGCATTCACTAAAGCAAACAAACTCCAAACCTGTTAAAAATCCATCATTCAAAATTCACCATTACAAACCCAATATTATGACAAAAATAAAATTTGGTACAGACGGCTGGCGAGCCATTATCGCCGACACATACACCATCGAAAACGTAAAACGAGTCGCGCAAGCCACCGCCGACTGGATGATAGAAAAAGGTTGGGACAAAGTCGTTATCGGTCACGACTGTCGTTTTGGCGGCGAGATGTTTGCCAAAGTCACCACACAAGTTTTAGGTGCCAATGACATCAAAGTTCACCTTGCCCAGGGCTTCGTTTCCACTCCGATGGTATCGCTCGGCGTTGTCAAAACCAACGCACAAGTTGGTATCGTCATCACTGCCAGTCACAATCCACCTTCCTACAACGGCTACAAACTCAAATCTGCTTATGGCGGACCTACCATACCTTCGGGCATTGCCGAAGTAGAAGCATTAATCCGTGATAGTCATGTAGATATAGAACTTCCATCACTCGACAGTCTCCACGATGGCGGCATGTTGAACTACATCCATTTGGAAGATATTTACATCCGCCACGTAGAAGAAAACTTCGACATGGACGCCATTCGCAAGTCGGGTATTAAACTCGCTTACGATGCCATGTACGGTGCCGGACAACGCGCCGTCCAACGTCTCCTCCCCGATTGTGTACAACTCCATTGCGACGATGACCCTTCATTCAAAGGACAAGCCCCCGAACCCATCCACCGCAACCTCACAGAGCTTTCCGAACTCATCAAAAACGACCCAACGATTGATTGCGGATTGGCAAATGACGGCGATGCAGACCGTATCGGTATGTACGATGGCGATGGTAATTTCGTAGACTCACACCACATCTTATTACTACTGTTATTGTATTTGAAAAAATACAAAAACATGGATGGAAAGGTCATTATCACCTTTTCCGTAACCGACAAAATGAAGAAAATGTGTGATATGCTTGGTGTTGAATACCAAGTCACCAAGATAGGATTCAAATATATCGCCGAAATCATGACCCAAGAAAAAGTACTCGTCGGTGGCGAAGAATCGGGCGGTATTGCAGCAGCCGGACACATCCCCGAACGCGACGGGATTTGGATGGGTTTATTGCTCCTCGAATTTATGGCAAAAACCGGAAAATCACTCAAAGAACTCATCAAAGAGGTCTACGATATGGTCGGTTCATTTGCTTTTGACCGCGACGATTTGCACCTTGATGAAGCTAAAAAACAAGCCATCATAAAGCAATGTGAAAACAACGAATTTGAAAAATTCGGCAAAAATAAAATTCAACAAGTAGAAAGCATGGACGGTTTCAAATTCTATTTCAATGAAGACGAATGGACAATGATTCGCCCATCCGGAACAGAACCCGTCTTGCGCGTATATGCACAAGCTCCTACGCCTGAGCGCGTTAGAGCCATTTTAGACGCCGTACATGGAGAACTCAAATAAAAATTCAATCTCGATAATTATCGGAAAAGTGTCAAGTTCAAATTCAAATTTTGATTTGGCTGCGCCAAATATTTTTAAACGAAAGAAAAATCAGTCGTCAGTCATTTTTAAAATGACTGACGACTTACTATTTCCCCCAAAGCAAAACTTGAACTTGCTCTTGACACTTGTACTTGCGCTTGTTTTCTTTTCCTGCGGAAAAAAACGCACCAGCATTCCCCTCGAAGCACTCAACACACCGACCACAGCTCCTATATACGACATCACCTTCACACACATAGATACTGGTTATGCTATCGGTGGCGCACATTGGCAGCATAGCGAATGGCTCACGACCACCGACGGCGGTAGCACATGGCGTAGCGATACATTCGCCAATAACGGACTGCTTGATATTGATTTCGTGACTGCAGAAACGGTCGTTGCAGTTGGGTTTGACGGACAGGCATTTTACAAAACCGATGCAAATATTTGGTGGTTGCCCTATTATCCGCCGGAAGGTGAGAACATGAATGCCGTCGATTTTTGGGATGAAAATACGGGTGTTGTTGTTGGTGGGAAAAATTTTGCCAGCGGTGTTATTTATCGCTTAAATAACGTTAATGGGGCGACAGATACCGTGCATTATCCGCTCACGCATGAGTTGCGCGATGTGCAATTTACCAACGCAAATACCGTTCATACAGTAGGCTACGGCTATGCCGGCAAATCAACGGATGCTGGGTTGACTTGGCAAGCAAGTGATGTACAAGGCGATTTTTTGTATGCTTTGCATTTTATAAATCAAGAAGTTGGCTACGCTGTAGGTCGCAGTGGAACGATTATTAAGACGACCAATGCTGGCGAAAAGTGGGAAAAAATCCGCAATGGAAATAGTTTATTTGTAAGCAATGAACGGTTTCGGGATGTCTGGTTCAAAGACGAAAATGAAGGATACATAGTCGGCGATAATGGCTTATTTTGGTGGACAGATGATGGCGGTGATTCATGGAAAATTGTAGAAGATACCCCCGATGTGACTTTTAACCGTATTGAATACCAAAATGGAGTGGGATTTATCGCAGCGGAAGAAGGACGAATTTATCGTTTTGAGTGAGACGTAACACAGATATTCCTGTCTGTGCTGCCTAAAGATACAGGATTGACCCGAGACTTCGTAATGACTGTTTCAGGTGTCAAATATAATATAAAAATATATGTAAGTCATTGTTTTAAAATTAATAAAAAATAAAAATGGCTACTCGTCTAACGTTGGACACTTTGACAATCAGTGAGTTATAGTGTTAAAATTCAAGCGACTGTAACAACTGCCGACTGTCCAACTACAGACTGATAGCCATAAAAGCTAAAGCAGTCATTACGGTATTCGTGGTCAGCCTATACAGACAAGAATGTCTATGTTACGATTAAAAAGAACATGAATTATTTACTCAAATTAATTTTAGTCAACCTCGTTATTACATTTTTTTACTGCGTAAATTCTTATGCCCAAACGGGTTACGGCTTCCGATTGGGTGGAAATCTTTCTGATTACACCGTAAATGTACCAGATTCGATACAGATAAGCCCGTCAAAAAAAATGGGTTTCCAAGCCGGTGTATTTTATAATATTAGCAGTGGCGGTTTGTTTTCGATACAGCCGGAAGTCAATTTTTCGCAACGAGGTATTCGCTTCGAAGATGCGGATGATTTTTCGACAAGGCGCAATTTTAATTACCTTGAACTTAATTTATTAGGTAAAACAACCTTTGGTGGAGAAAATATAAAAGGCTATCTCAATCTCGGTCCTGGCTTTGCTTACTTGATGTCTGCAAAAGACAACAGCGATGTTTCGGGAAGAACAAAAGTAGATTTAGAGATGGAAAATATTCGTCGATGGGACACGGCTATTCATATCGGATTGGGCGGTGCTTTTCGATTGGGTTTTGAAAACGCTTTGTTTTTGGAAGGTCGTTACACATTGAGTATCAGTGATTTGAATGACATCAATAAAAACCAACAACCCGAAGGCTACAAGCCCGTAAATCATCGCGTATTGAGTTTTACGATTGGATATATTTACTATATTGATGGCTTTGAAATGCGGTAACTCAATTTCAACCTCAACTTCAAACGCAACCTCAACCTCAACTTCAACCTCAACCTCAATTTCAACCTCAATTTCAAACGCAACCTCAACTTCAACCTCAACTTCAAACGCAAATGACAAGTTTGGCTTCGCGAAAGTAATAGTAACATTCTAAGGAATTTGCGTAGCAAATTCTCAAAGTTTGAATTTGAATTTGAAGTTGAAGTTGAATTTGAGTTTGAAGTTGAGGCTATTTCAGTTCTTTAATTGCCTCTGCAAACACATCATCCGTTTGATTCCAAACTCGATAAAAACCTTCCTCCTTAAATAAATCTCTGGCAAGGTGTGCTTTAATTCTATTGGCGATAGCTGATTTTGCTTTTTTGAACGCACGTCTATCTTTTTTGACGCCTTTTTTGAGGGCATAATCCGAAAATTGTTCGAGTACTTTCTCACTAACTTGGTAGCCTTTCGCGAACTCGTCAGCAGAATTATATTGACTGATATTATTTCGATTTTTATTTAGATAACTAATTGAAAATTCCATGATATATTGCGAAACTTTGATGAAATAAGGGTTGTTAAACATCGGGTCAAGTGCCACAAAAACATCGGGCGTAATACCGCCACCAGCATATACTACACGACCATCTTGGGTATAATAACGTGTTGTATCTGAGATAGTTATGCTATCTGAATTTTCCATTTCGCCATTATCAAAACGCTCCGCAATATCTTTGTTGTAAGCCGCGCCTTTGCCTTTATAGGGTTTTTGAATAGAACGACCCGATGGCGTATAATACCGTGCTACCGTAAGCCGCAAAGCAGAACCATCTCGCAGGTCATATTGTTCCTGCACCAGACCTTTTCCGAAGGAGCGACGACCGATAATCTTTCCCCTGTCCGAATCCTGCACTGCGCCTGCCAATATCTCACTCGCCGATGCCGAGCCCTCATCTATCAACACCATGACATTATCAATATCATAAAAATTTCGTCCGGTAGAATTGTATTCATTTCTCCGCTGCGTGCGCCCTTCCGTATAAACGAGTAGTCGTTTATCATTAAAAAGTTGCCCTACAATCTTGGTGGCTGCCTGCAAGTAGCCCCCCGGATTTTGGCGTACATCAATGATGAGATCTTTCATTCCTGCTTCATTGAGTCCTTCGATGGCTTTCATAAACTCCTCGTAAGTCGTGCCGCTAAAGCGGTTTATTTTCACAAAACCCACCCTATCATTGACCATATAGCTCACATCAAGGCTATTATTGGCAATTTTATCACGTGTAATCGTAAAGTCAATCACTTCGGGATTACTGCCTCGCATCACCCCGATATTGACATCCGTACCTTTTTTTCCGCGCAAGCGTTCCATTATTTTACTATTCGTAATACCAATACCTGCTACGCTGGTATCATTGATTTCCACAATCTTATCCCCGGCACGAATACCGAGCATTTCCGATGGTCCGCCCACAATCGGCGAAATGACTTGTATGGTATCGTCTATAATTGTAAATTGGACACCGATACCATCAAAACTCCCTTCTAATGAGGAGTTTACACTTTCGAGTTCTTTTTCAGAAATATAGTTTGAATGCGGATCAAGTTCTTGCAAAATACCATTAATGGCACTTTCTACGAGTTCGTCGCGGTCTACATCTTCGACGTATTTAGCCTCTACAAAGCGCAAAATTTCTTCGATTTTGCCAACTTCTTGCTTGCCCCTAATCGCAGGAAGTACGGACACTTTGCCTGGCGAAGATACGCTATCCTGCAATTTGAAACCTATAAAAATACCAACAGCAGCCACCATAGCCAATAGCAGCGGCAGCCATGTATTCAGTTTTTTTTCAGAGATTTGTGGTGTAGGATTGGTCATTAACTAAGATTAAGTTTAAGTTTAAGCCGAACTTATCAACTCATATTAATATTTTTTTGCGAATTTTACACGAATTTCTACGCATCTTTAAATTTTCTTTAAAAATAATTGACACTTTTTTTGAACATGGCAATATTTTAAATACAAAAAGAGGATTTATTGGACTTTAGTGCTTCAAATTCGGAATTTTATTATTACTTTGTTTCGCAAAAATAAGAATTAAAATGTTACTAATAGCTGATAGTGGTTCTACAAAAACAAGTTGGCGACTTTTAGACGGACAAAATCCACACAGAGACTTCTCTACGATAGGTTTAAATCCGCATTATGTATCAACGAATGAGATACATAAAAGTTTGAATGATACGCTACTCCCTCAATTGGGTTTTGCACCGCACCTGATTACACAAACCTATTTTTATGGCGCAGGCTGCTCATCTATCAGAGAAAATAAAACGGTGAGAGACGCCCTTGATGGTTTATTTCCCAATTCGCAGAATGTCGTTGACCATGACCTATTGGCGGCAGCACGGGCGAGTAGCGGCAGTGAGGCAGGTATTGTGTGTATACTTGGCACAGGCTCAAATACCTGTGCTTACGATGGCAAAAAAATCGTAGACAATGTACCATCATTAGGTTTCATTATTGGCGATGAAGGAAGTGGTGCAAATATCGGCAGATTGCTCACCAAAGCCTTTTTTTACAGAGATATGCCAAAAGACCTCGCCTCAAAATTTGATGAACAATACCAACTCACCAAAGACGAATACATTGGTCGAGTATATGGAGATGCTATACCGAGTCGCTACGTAGCGCAGTTTTCGCGTTTTTGTGCTGACTATCGTGAACATCCGTTTATTCAGCGTTTGTTGCGCCAAAATTTCTTTAATTTCTTGACGCGGCACGTACTAAAATACGAAAATTGCCGAGAATGGCGCATTCATTACATCGGCTCGGTGGCGTATTATTATCAGGATATTTTGAAAGAAGAAATGGAAGTCCTCGGCTTGAAACCCGGACGTTTTATCAAAAATCCCTTAGATGGATTGACTGACTTTCATGTAAAATAAGGGATGAAAAGATAATAAACGTTACATCTTCACGCCGTTATTTTTTTATATGTTTAGCTAAATTTGATGCGTTCCGAATGCTTTCGGGATAAGGATTTTTGTAGGGAAAAATAGCGGAAAAAGAAACCGTCAAAAAGTAAGGATATTTTTGTCTCACTACTTATATAAGAAAGAGAACAATTCAGACGGGTAGATTATTTTTTTCGTCCCCTTAACGTCTGGACTTTGGACATTAGGTAATCGGGGAATTAGGTAATTAGGTAATTAGCCTAACAAAAGCATAATTCGCTACTTATCAGCATAATAAAAATTGTAATAAAATTAATTTAAAATAAAATGCAAATTAACGT
>Ga0209295_1000484_pt1 | contig 18961 bp, 18 predicted proteins | sample Porto_5metaG_FD_187428 | JGI IMG/M metagenome (GOLD analysis project Ga0209295, IMG submission 187428) | Marine algal microbial communities from Porto, Portugal - Porto_5 metaG (SPAdes) (version 2) | ecosystem: Host-associated > Algae > Red algae > Unclassified | place: Portugal: Porto... | reverse complement strand
GAGACGTAAGGCTGCAGCGAGCTTAAGATACAAACAGCCAACAATGCTCTGTTATTGTTGGCTGTTTTTTTTGTAAAATACAGAAACAGATTATTACAACAATAGTATTGCCTGCGTATACGTTTGGCCTTTTATTTTTTTGACTTGAGGGATATATAATGAGCTATTTTGGCACTGATGGAATTCGCGGAAAATTTGGTGAATTACCAATTACACCGGACTTTATCTTAAAACTAGGCTATGTCACTGGGCTTGTTCTCATAGAAAAAAATGAAAATCCTACGCGTAAGCCAAGTGTCGTGATTGGTAAAGATACGCGTCTGTCAGGCTATGTGATAGAGGGAGCATTACAAGCAGGTTTTAATGCGGCTGGTGTTGATGTTTATATGCTTGGTCCATTGCCAACCCCAGCGATTGCGCATTTGACCCGTAGTTTTAATGCAGATGCTGGTGTGGTTATCTCAGCCTCACATAACCCTTATTACGATAATGGCATTAAGTTTTTCTCAGGTGACGGCAAAAAGATAAGTGATGAGATGCAAACTGCGATCAATGATAAATTGACGGCAATTATGAACGACGTTAGTAGTGATGTTGCCATAATGCCTATTCTTGATCCTGCACATTTGGGCAAAAACAACCGAATTGACGATGCTAAAGGTCGCTATATTGAATTTTGCAAAGGCAGCTTCCCTTATCAATACGACCTCAGTCATCTGACGGTAGTAGTGGATTGTGCCAATGGTGCAGGCTATAGCGTAGCACCTAGAGTAATGCGTGAATTGGGTGCCAACGTGATTGCCATCAATAATACGCCGGATGGTATCAATATCAATGCTGAATGTGGTTCTACTCATCCTGAAAGCTTACAAAAGGCTGTGCTTGAGCATGAAGCAGATGTCGGTATTGCACTAGATGGTGATGGTGACCGTATCGTAATGGTTGATGAGACGGGTAAGCTAGTCGACGGCGACGGTATCTTATATGTACTTGCTACCCAAGGTAAAACTAAAGCTGAAGGTGTTGTCGGCACGCTCATGAGCAACATGGGGCTAGAGCTGGCATTAAAAGATGCAAATATTCAATTTACTCGCGCAAAAGTGGGTGATCGTTACGTGATGCAGGACTTAGAAGCTAATGGCTGGATATTGGGCGGTGAGCCATCTGGTCATATTCTCTGCTTAGACAAAAGTCGCACAGGGGACGCTATCATTGCTGGCTTGCAAGTACTGGCAGTCATGCAAGCCAGAGAGCGTGCGCTAAGTGAGCTTGTTGAAGGTTTTGAAGTGTTGCCGCAAAAGCTAGTCAATGTACGTTTGTCTCAAATGCAAGACCCATTCAAACATGAGGAGTTGGTTGCTGCTTTTGATAAAGCACAGGCAACGCTAGAGGGTCGTGGTCGTCTGTTGATACGTCAGTCAGGCACAGAGCCTATGATTCGCGTGATGGTTGAGTCAGATGATGAAATAGAATGCGATGTAATGGCTAATGACTTAGCTGATCTTATAAAGTTGGTATTAGGCTAATAGTATTTAAGGCAGTAAGTGGTATCCAAGATAATAACTGGTATTTAAATGACTAATATTCGAGACAACAATATTAAAGCTTTCAAATAAGGAGTTGCCATGAGCATGGACTTTACCGACCAACGTCTCTCATATGAGAAAGGTGAGCTTGACCAACAGTCAGTACCAACGTCACCATTCGATCTTTTTAAAGCTTGGATGAATGAAGCGTTAGCGCAAAAGGTTCAAGAGCCTTATGCAATGAGCTTGGCAACGTGTGGCGCAGACAATAAGCCTAGCGTCCGTATTGTGCTATTACGTGAGATTACTGAGACGGGTATTGTCTTTTATACCAATTATGAAAGCGCAAAAGGGCAGGATATTGCAGAAAACCCTAATGCCGAAGCGTTATTCTTTTGGCATGAGCTTGAGCGTCAAGTCCGTATTAGCGGTAGTATCGCTAAAATAGATGCTGATAAATCGGCTGCCTACTTCCAAAAGCGTCCGCACGATAGCCAAGTAGGGGCTTGGGTCAGTCAACCGCAAAGTGGTGAAGTGGCCAATCGTGAAGTCATGGAGCAAACGTTTGAACAGCTTCAAGCAGAGCACCCTGACAATACTACTGTACCAACGCCAGAGTTTTGGGGTGGGTATGAAATTACGGTTGAAAGTATCGAGTTTTGGCAAGGTCGAGCCAATCGGATGCATGACCGAATTGTGTATACGCAGAGTAGCGGCGATAGTAAAGGCGATGAAGGCCATACAAGTTGGACAACCAAGCGCTTACTACCATAGTTGCTGTAGCCTCAAGCGATAGATTATAGAAAACTTAAAAAGCCACTCTAAATCCAATTTTTTTGGTGCCTAGAGTGGCTTTTTTACGTCAGCTATTTACCTTATTTGGCATTGTTTTTTATTTATCTTTTTATTCAACCTTTCATTTAATATTGGTATCGACATCCACTGAGACTGACATGCCAGGGCGTAAGCGTGCAAGCTCAGGCTGGTTTTGGTCTAGGTCGATGCGTACAGGAATACGTTGAGCAATTTTTATGTAGTTACCTGTCGCGGGGTTGGCTGCAGCAGCACTAAACTCGCTACCAGTCGCTGGCGAGATATTACTCACGTGACCCGTAAATTTGGCACCGCCAAGCGCATCGACATGAATGGTCGCAGGCTCGCCGATTGCCATATTGGCTATTTGAGTTTCCTTAAAGTTTGCAATAATCCAAATGCCTTTTGGCACGATATACATGAGCTGCGTACCAGCGCTAACGTATTGACCCTCTTTGACACTGACTTGGCTTAGCTGGCCCGATTCAGGTGTAGTGATGATAGTATTGTCTAGATTGATTTGCGCTTGCTTGACACCTGCCTCAGCATTTTTGATATTTGCGTCTAGCGATGAGCGACTACCGCTGGTCTTTTCACGGTTTTCTTGAGCAGCTTGCAAATTAGCCTCTGCTTGCTGTACACCTGCTTGTGCTTGGGCAAGTTGAGCCTTGATATGGGCAACTTCTGCTTTTGATACCGCACCAATAGCATCTAAACCTTGATAACGGTTGACATCTTCACGCGCGCTTTCTACGTTGATTTTGGCACTATACAAATCAGCTCTACGTGCTTCGATTTGTGCTTGGCTGGTTTGAGTGTCTTGTTCATTAGTAGAGCGGTTAGTAAGAGCTACTTCGGTATTTGCTTGGGCTTGTTCGAGCTGTTGCTGAAAGGTTCGATCGTCAATCTTTATGAGTAAGTCGCCAGCTTTTACGTTGGCGAAGTCTTGCACCGCGACTTTGGTCACATAGCCGGAAACTTGCGGGCTAATAATAGTCGTCTGACCTTTGACAAAGGCATTATTGGTTTGCTGTACCGTTGCGGTGAACGGTGGGAGCTTCCATGAATACAAAATCAATGCTACGCCAATGATAATCAATAAAATTAATAAGCCCAAGTTTAGATAGGATTTTTTCTTGGGCGACCAACTCGTAGAGTCTGGTATCGGCTCTTTTGGCGGCATCGGTGGTTCGTTACTTTCTGAACTGTTTTCTACATCTCTTTCTGCTGTCTCAGTTACTGATGGCGAAGAATTTGCAGCAAGCTCTTCTTTACTTATATCGGACGCGATAGGTGTATCTGTTGCTGGAGCATCAGTGGACGTCTGAGGTGTTTGATTAAGCTCATTTGGTTTTTCTTGGCTCATGACGTGCTCCTAAATTTTCAATAAATATTAAAATAGACTGGCTATAAATGAATGGGGTGAAACATCATTAATATAATAAACTGAGTTATTTTGACTCACGCATTTTTGCAATAACGGCAAGCTCTTTAGCAAGTGGATTACGCTTGTGATAACGGTTATAAAAATAATTGATCAATAAAATAACCGTAACGAAAGTAGCGAAACTGGCCATCAAAAAGAACAGGTCGCTATAAGCGGAGACCGTTGCTTGGCGTTGAATCCCTTGTAAAACTTGGCTTATCGCAGTTACATTCGCTTGCGCTGTATCCGTCGTTTGGTTTGATAATACACTACGAGTACTAGCAATTTGAGCGCTGAACGTAGGATCACCTAAATTTAGTGAGCTGACCATATCTGCATAATGCACTTGCGTGCGAATGGTTGTAAATGCCTGAATAGCCGCTGCACCTGCCAATCCACCAACCGTTTGGGAAATACCAAAGATAACCGAAAAACTAATGATATAAGCAGGCCCACTGGCAATAGCACGCAGAAATCCTTCGAAAACCAAAGGTCCCATGAAGTATACTGCGGCAAATGCAATCAAAAACTGGCTAATATAGAACATATAGGGAGCAGAGTTGATAGAGACCCCAACGTCCATCCAAGAACCTAAGGCGATCAATGCCACTGCAAAAATAACGGGACGGCGCAAGTCCATCGGATTGGTACTAAAAATACTAATCACCAAAGCCAACACACTGGCAGCCATTATGACAGCATAAAAAGTAACCAGCTGATCATTGCCATAGCCTAAATTAGCAAGTAACCCTGCAGCACCGACATTTTGCTCAGATAGCAAAATTCGCATGACTGCGCCGGTAATCATAAAGGCAATAATATTGCGGCTACGCATCCAGCGGACTTGTAACATCGGGTTTTTGCGATGTGTTTCAATCCATAGAGCGATACCTATTCCAACGATAGCAATCATCAGTGGATAGACGAGCCAAGGCGTTGTCCACCATAAAATCCTACCTTGAACTAAAATAACAGCCAGTGCAGCCAAACCGCTCGCAAAAAAAGCAAAGCTTAAAAAGTCGAGTTTCTCAAATACTTTTTCGGTATTACCTGGTGGTAGCTCCAATATATTAATCAGTCCAAAACAAATCAGTGCCAAACCAAACTGAAATAAAAATAAATTTTCAAGCTGACCATCGATAGCAAGGTAGGGCGAGATGATTCGTGATAATGGAATACCAAACTGCACCAAGCCAAAACCCAGTATTAAGCCACTGGTACGTTTGACGGTTGGCATACCTTGTAAACAGTAGAATAACCCTAAGATGGTCATGCCACTTGCGACCATACCACTAAGTCCTCTGGCGACTATCTCTAGGTAGTATGGCTCAATTCCAATATTAGGCGTATCTAACAAATGACTACTGATTAGCCACTGTAAACTTGTGGCGGCCAACAAAAAGAACAGCGTGATTTTGCTAAAAAGTGACATGCCAAACTGCTGACGAATTTTGTACAGCAGAACGGTGATACAGGCATTGGTCATATTGTAGCTGACAGATATCCAACCACCTTCAGCAGGTGTTAATCCCAGTTGACCTTGAATTTGAGTAAGATTTGCGACGAGCAGACCGTTTTGGAAACTGGCTGTGAGACCAACAAAAATTCCAATCAGTAAGTAAAATAATTTACGGCGTGCAGGATGGTCAGGATTAGCAGGAGAGCCCACCATTATCGGTTGTTCGTGGGGCTTAAACTGATATTCGTTGCTCATGGACGTACCGTCATCTGTATAAGGAAATAAAATGGCATAGAACAGATTCCAGACATAAAACTAGGTCAGTACGATGAATGTTCATAGCTTAGAACGCAGTGGAGTTACTGATATAAATGCTGGTCAAACTGGAAAGATAACCCAAGAAATGCAGGGCACATTTTATCATAACTTCCTTAACAATTTTGTCATCACCGCGTAACTCATCACCGCTATTGAATAAAGATATAGCAGTATTTCATGCAATATAACGGACATTAAAACAAGCGATGCAACAAGTAAAAAATGATATAAGCACAAAAAACAGCTCTATATAGAGCTGTTTTTTGTGTATCGAAAAATTGGTCAGGCAGTATATAAAATATCAGTTAATAGATAGTCTCAATTAATACCAAGTACTAAATAGATTCATCATATTTTGCTTCTAGCTGCATCGCACGCTGATAGCTATCAAGACTGGCCAGATTTTCAGCATACTGTTTGATATGCGGATAGGCGTCAAGTTTCTGACGCTTAGCAAGAACAATCAAATCGAATGACAGCATAAAGTCGGCACCGCTCAGCTTATCACCTACAATGAACGACTTACCTTCAACTGAGGTATCCAGATACTTAAATAGTCTGGTTTTTTCTGTCTCGATATAGCCGTTTAAAAACTCATTATCGTTGATGCCTGCTTTGTTAGTAAATAATTCAAGCATTAATGGCAGCATGAGCGAGCTTTCTGCAAAATCAATCCACTGTAAATAGTAGCCATAGTCTGAGCTTCCTGTAGCAGGTCGCAGACGCTCTGGCGCAAACCGTTCGATTAATAACTCAGTGATAGCACCAGATTCAGCATAAACTTGTCCATCCATTTCGATAACCGGAGACTTACCGAGAGGATGTACGGCTTTTAGAGAGTCTGGTGCTAAATGAGTCTTGGCATCGCGCTGATGGCTGACTACTTCATAAGGAACGCCTAGCTCTTCTAAGAGCCATAGCGTACGTAATGAACGTGATTGATTGAGATGATGTAAGCGAATCATAGTATCGACCTTATTGCGTAGTGAATTTGATTAACTTTCAGGACCAGCCGTTAGCCTTTAAGCTTAGCCACTAGACGCTTAGCCGCTTCTTCTGACGATGCTGGGTTTTGACCTGTGATTAGCAGACCATCTTCCACAACAAACGCTTCCCAATCAGCCGCTTTTTCATAGTTACCACCATTGGCTTTCAATGCATCTTCTACTAAGAATGGCACCACATCGGTTAGGCCAACTGCATCTTCTTCTGAGTTAGTGAAACCAGTTACTGTTTTACCTTTTACTAAGTACTCGCCATCAACTTTTACGTTTTTGAGCGCTGCAGGAGAATGACAAACAAAAGCAACAGGCTTGTCTTGCTTAACAAAAGTCTCGATCAGATTGATAGAGTTTTGATCTACTGCCAAATCCCACAATGGACCATGACCACCAGGATAGAATACTGAATCAAAGTCTTCAGCGTTCATGTCAGCAAGTTTTTTGGTATTAGCCAAATGTTCTTGCGCGTCTTTATCGTCTTTAAAACGAGTCGTATCTTTGGTTTGCGTGTCTTCTGTGTCACTACTAGGATCTAGTGGTGGCTGACCGCCAGCAGGAGAGGCTAGGGTGACATTGACACCAGCATCAAGAAAAGCATAGTAAGGAGCTGCGAACTCTTCTAGCCAAAAGCCAGTTTTTTTACCAGTATCGCCTAAACGGTCGTGAGATGTTAGTACCATTAAAATGTTCATAATTATCCTTGTTTATTATTTATGTGTTAGTAACTACGTAGCCAGCAATAATAATAGCCAACAGCCATAAGTTTTTCGTTGCATCATTAGCTGTTTTTACTTGATTAGCCTGAATGCAAATAATGACTGTTAGCATTATTCCTGCTTTATAAGCAACTTTCAGTAGTGATATTAGCCATTTATGTTGTTAAGTGGTTATTCACAACGGTTGTTAATTGTCAGTGGTTACTTAACTAGCGAGTCTTTACTAGAATTTCTTTAAATAGAACCAGTAACTATTTAACATCAGATACTTTGATTACTGTTTTACCAAAATTGTCGCCATTCAACATACCTACAAACGCATTTGGCGCACTGTCTAAGCCATCTACAACATGCTCTTTGGTCTTAATGTCGCCAGACTCTACCCATTTGCTCATAGTTTTTAAGAACTTTGGGAAGTGGTCTCCATACTCTTCGAATATAATAAATCCTCTGACAGTTAAACGTTGGCTTAAGATGAGGCCCATCAGCTGACTAAGACGGTCTTTGCCATCCGGTAAGTCAGTGGCATTGTACTGTGAGACGATACCGCAAACTGGGATACGGGCATGGTCATTGAGTAGTGGCATTACGGCATCAAATACTTTGCCGCCGACGTTTTCATAGTAAATGTCGATACCATCTGGACATGCTGCTTTTAATTGTTCAGCGAAGTCATCGGCTTTGTGATCGATACAGATATCAAAGCCAAGCTCATTGACCGCAAAGTTGCATTTCTCTTTACCGCCTGCCACACCAACCGTGCGCAGACCATATTGATTACCCACTTGACCGACAGTGGCACCGACAGGTCCAGTGGCTGCTGCCACAACTAAGGTTTCGCCTTTTTGTGGTTTACCGATATCAGTCAGACCCATGTAAGCGGTGAACCCTGGCATACCTAACACGCCTAAACCATAAGAAGGGTTTGACATGTTTTTGTCTAGTTTCAGGACGCCTTCGCCATTACTGACGCTATAGTCCTGCCAGCCTGAGTTTGATACGACTAAGTCGCCTACCGCAAAGTTATCGATATTTGACTCGACCACTTGCGCAACGGTACCACCCATGATGACGTCACCGACTTCTAACGGGTCTGCATAGCTCTTGGCATCGCTCATACGTCCACGCATATATGGATCTAGTGATAAATACACAGTGCGTAGTAGCATCTCGTTATCTTTTGGCGTAGGAATGTCGCTAGTCGCCATGTCAAAGTTATCAGCAGTTGGCTCACCATTAGGACGGCTAGCCAATTTGATTTGACGGTTTGTTTGTTGATTCTGTTGTTTTTCGAAGCTCATGATAGGACTCCTTTATATTTATTCATTGTGATTATTATAGTGGTATTTGAGGTAGTAGCTATTCAGCACCGAATAGCTACTACTATAGATATCATAACGATATGTACTAATTGTTACGGCTGCGATTTTTCTTATAATTGTTCTGACAGTTCTTACTAGAGCGCTTATTAAGACGCTTTGCTAGTCACAGCGCGTTGCAAGATACGACGTGATACGTCTAAGTCGTTGGTGCCATGTTCGCCAAGCTTAACCATGTTATGAGCATCAAGCTGTTTGATGATTGGATCGATGGCTGATTCAGTCAAGTCAACGTCTTCTAAGCTAACTGGCAAGCCAAGTTCACGGAAGAAGTTTTCAGTATAAACAATAGCCGTTTCGATAATAGCGTCATCATCTAGGTCAGTATCGGTGATGTTCCATACGTTACGCGCATACTGAAGCAGTTTTGCTTTTTTGCTTTCTTTTAGCTCACGCATGACTGATGGCAATACAATGGTTAGCGTACGGGCATGATCGATAGCGTGTAGTGATGTTAGCTCATGACCAACCATGTGAGTTGTCCAATCTTGTGGTACACCAGTACCGATCAGACCATTCAATGCCATGGTCGCTGTCCACATAATGTTCTTACGTGTTTCTAGGTTCTCTGGGTCTTGCTTAACAACCAGACCTTCGTCGATAAGGATTTTAAGCAAGCTTTCAGCAAAGGCGTCTTGTACCTTAGCATTGACTGGGTAAGTCAGATACTGTTCCATTACATGAACAAATGCATCAGCCACACCATTCATAACCTGACGTTCAGGTAAGGTAAGTGTTTTGATTGGATCTAGAATTGAGAACTTAGGGAAGGCAAGTGGGTTACCAAACGGTAGTTTTGCTTGACGCTCACTATAGTTGATCACGCCGCCAGCGTTCATCTCAGAACCTGTTGCTGGAATGGTCAATACAGCACCCAAATCAATAGCAGAATCGATATTTTTGCAATAGTCAATCAGTGCATCCCACGCCTTATCACGTGAGACAGTGCCATCTTCTTCAGTGAGTGACGCTACCAGTGCTACAAATTTACTGCCATCGATGACAGAACCACCGCCAACTGGTAATAAGAAGTCGATGTTATGCTCATTGACCATGTCAGCGGCTTTAAGTAGCGTCGTAAACTCTGGGTTGGCTTCGATACCACCAAATTCGAATACAGTGCGGTTGCCGCTTGCTGACAAGGCATTTTTTACTTCGTCTAAAGTACCAGTACGCTGTGCTGAACCACCACCATAAGTAATGAGGACACGCGCATCAGTAGGGACTAAGTCTGATAATTGTTCGATTTGACCTTCACCAAAAACGATACGGACTGGGTTGTAGTATTGGAAGTTATTCATAAGATTCCTAGTTAGCTATAAAAGTTAATAATAAAAATGATTCAATTTAATGTTTTCGATATGAGATATGGTCTGATATCAATCAATGAATAATAAGCAATGTTTGTATAAACATTCATTCCTAAGATTTGTGCGCATTGTACACCAATTAGACCAGTCGTCTAGTGATATTTACAAAACTCTCGTATAACTGCTTTCGATAGGTATGAATATTTTTAGAAGAGTTATTTAGAGAACTTATGAAAGAAACAGGTTGAAAAGGTTGGGCAAAGAGCAAGAAGGCACGTCAAACATTCGTCACAATTATCAATGATGAATGTTTGACGTGCCCAATGCTTGTAGTAGATCAGAATCTACGCTGATTCAATGCTTATGATAACAAGGTTTTTGTGTGTTAGCGCCCCATTTGGGTCGTGGTCATCTGCCAGATTTCTGCTAAAGGCGTATTGGTTTGGCTAATCTTTGCAATCAAGCTTGCGCCAAGCCATGCAAAATACCAGCGCTTGGCCATACTTTCAGCTGAGATATTATCGTGACGAGGGACAGACTCATCGAGCCAGCCAGCTTTGATCTGCTTAGCGAGCCACATAGTCGTCTGCTGATAGCCAGCATCGAGTGCCTTACGCATGGTTTCTGACATATCAGCTACTTCAGCACTTAGCTTAACAACCAAGCACTTCTCATGGTCACAGCCGTTTTGCTGGGTGTCATACCAGTTCTGAAAATAATCATACAGCTTTTGTTGCGCACTCGTATCTTGCGCATCGATAACGTCTAAGCGCGCCTTATATAGGCTAAAATAATGATTGATAATGGCCTCACCAAATGCTTCTTTAGATGCAAAGTAATGGTAAAAAGAACCCTTTGGCACACCTGCTGTATCTAAAATCTGCTTTAAACCAACAGCGGTAAAACCTTTTTTGGCGATTAGTTGGTAGCCAGTAGCAAGTAAATGAGCTTTGGTATCCGGGGTAGTTGCGTCTGTATTAGACATAAACAGGATTGTCTCCCTTAGTAGTCGCTTATATTAGCGCATGTATTAAATAGTCAGTTGAAACAGTAAGTGTTCATTTGAACGTCATGTTGATGGCGTATTGTAATAGGATATAGTTATATGTGTTACGTTTTATCAACAATATTCACTGACAAAGTAGTCTTGTTTTATTAATAGCTATGGTAGCATTAGACCAGTCGTCTAGCAAGGTAGGTTTTGTTGTTATCCGTTACCGTTAGTATTCATTGCTAAAGATCGTTTTTCATTAGAGCTCTTTTTAATTGACGACTGTTAATTGATCTAGTCGATGCAATTTAAGAGTAGTACAAGGCAACCGAGTGTAGATGTATATTTAATACCTCAAGTAAGGTTAACGTTGTAATACTTTTATAGTGGAATGACTATAGCTCGGTAACGATTTTAGACTTACTACTTGCCAGATATTTTCTTATTAAGATATCGCCGACTTGATAATTTTATTTTAATAATCGCAAACCAATACTTAACATAACAAATTAAAAATAAGGATGATTATGTCAACCAATACTACGAGTGCATACAGTGACTTCCATTTGCAGTTCATCGCTGGTGAATGGCAAAAAGGTAAAGATGATAGCACCAACACCAATACCAACCCATATAACGGTGATACTCTTGTAGAGATTCAGCAAGCGACCAAAGATCAGTTGAACGAAGCCTATGATGCTGCGACCCAAGCTCAAGAAGCGTGGGCCAAGCAGACACCAGCAGCGCGTGCCGCATTGTTGTATAAAGTCGTAAACATACTTGATCAGCGCCAAGAAGAAATCGTTGATTGGCTGATCAAAGAGTCGGGCAGTACGCGTATCAAAGCTATGGTCGAGTTAAGTACAGCCCGTGCCATCACGTTAGAGGCCGCAACTTTTCCTAATCGTGTCCATGGTGAGATTCGCCCATCGAACACCCCTGGCAAAGAAAACTTCATTTATCGCGAGCCTATCGGTGTGGTAGCTGTCATTAGCCCATGGAACTTCCCACTACATTTAACCCAGCGCTCTATCGCGCCAGCCTTAGCACTTGGTAACGCCGTGGTACTCAAGCCTGCTAGCGATACACCAGTGACAGGGGGTCTGCTATTGGCCAAAGTATTTGAAGAAGCAGGTCTACCAAAAGGTTTATTGAACGTTGTGGTCGGTTCAGGTAGCGAGATAGGCGATGCAATCGTCGAACACAAAGCGCCAAGTCTAGTGTCGTTCACAGGTTCGACCTCAGTGGGTAAGCATATTGGCGAGTTGGCAAATGGTGGTGAGTACATCAAACAAGTGGCGCTTGAGCTAGGCGGCAACAGCCCATTTGTGGTACTAAAAGATGCTGATATCGAACAAGCGGTAAAAGCGGCTGCCTTTGGTAAGTTCTTGCATCAAGGTCAAATCTGTATCGCAATTAACAGAGTCATTGTAGAAGATGAGATATATGATGACTTTGTAGAGCGTTTCTTAGCACACGTCAAAACATTGAACGTCGGAGATCCTAATAAGCAAGATACCGCTGTTGGTCCAATCATCAACGAAAAACAAGTTAAATCGCTTAAAGAAAAAATCGCTAAAGCGCAGGAAGAAGGCGCAAACATGATACTCAGTGGCGAGATTGAAGGCCAAGTGGTACCGCCACACATCTTTACCGAAGTGACTCGCGAAATGGATCTGTCACGCAATGAAGTGTTTGGACCATTGGTTGGTATCATTCGTGCCAAAGACGAAGACGATGCGCTATCGATTGCCAATGATTCTATGTATGGTTTATCTAGCGCGGTGTTCACATCTGATATGCAAAAAGGTCTACGTTTCGCTCGCGGTATCAGAGCTGGCATGACTCATATCAATGACATCTCAGTCAATGATGAAAGTAATACGCCGTTTGGTGGTGAGAAAAACTCAGGCATCGGTCGTTTTAACGGTGAGTGGGTACTAGAAGAGTTCACTAGAACGCATTGGATCTCAATGCAAAATGAGCCACGTGAATACCCATTCTAATTGTCCTAAAATAGAATGCTAATAGCTAAAAAAAGACCGCTTTGATAGCGGTCTTTTTTTTGTGAGTCATTTGGCAACTTACTAATAATAACGTATTTGAAGTTGGTCGATCTCTTATCTGGCATGAAAGCCCAGTAACCCTTCAATTTCTTCCATAGTCATTCGTCTTACCAGTGCTTGCTCTTCTACTGATAAACGATTGGTATGTTCTTTTATCATTGTATGAATACTCCGCGATATCTCAGAGGTGGTCGCGTAATACATTTGAGGCTGCTCTTTTGTCAATCTCATCAAAAATCGATTAATAAGTTTACGCTTTTCATCTGATTTATTTTCTTCAGTCGTAGTATTATTTTGAGTCATGGTGTTCTCCTAGAGGTAAGCCATTTAAGCAGTCAGACACATGAGAGTCAATGCTTATAAGTGGTTTCTGGGGCTGAGCGCATTGCCTTACAAGTGTTAGGCTCGCATCATAGTTGAATGCTAAGTATGTTTTACACTTTATATGATATTTCAAGATTAAAGACTAAATATTAAAAATAGTAAATTAGCGCTAAATAGCTAGAAGGATAGGGTATGTCAAATCAAGCAGCGAACAACTCAGCAAACAGAAATGTCACGTTGGTACTATTTCACAATGACTTACGGGTAGCGGACAATGCCACTCTATTAAAAGCATCTGAAATTTCCACTGATGGAAAACTACTATTGGTTTATGCGTCATCGTTGACAGATATATTAGACGATAAGGATTATTACGATGCTTATCATTATGACAGTATGGGGCAAGCACGTCAGCAGTTTCTACATGAGAGTCTAGCTGATTTAAATACGTCATTGATGCAGCACGGTAATAGGTTGCTGTATTTACAGAAAGGTGATGAAGCATTGGACGTCTTTACTCAGTTGAGTGATCTAATAGCGCAGCAACGAGTGACAGATATCTGCATCAGTCAAACGGCAGATTATAATCAAAACAAAGTATATGGCCTTCTACAGGCGAAGCATCCAGAGATACAGTGGCATGTTCAAATAACAGCGACTTTGTTTGACGAATTACCGCTAGAGAGCTTACCCAAAAGCTTTACGCAATTTCGTAAAAAAATCGAGACTGATTATGATTTGTTGCATGCAGAAAAAGATATAGCCATTTCTCCAACGCCAGAATCACTTGCCCCATTACCTGACAATATGCAGAGTAGGAAAGAGTACTTTTTTGAATCGCAGTTGTCTAATCAGACAGGCCTTGATAAATCGTCACAGCAGCCATCCAGCTTTAGAGGTGGTGAGTCAAACGGTCTCAAGCACTTAGATGCTTATTTTGACTCCGATGCACCGAGCACTTATAAAACTACCAGAAATGCGCTAGATGACTGGACACATTCTACGAAGTTCTCCGCTTGGCTTGCAAACGGCTCGCTGTCTGTAAACACAGTATTAAATCATCTACGTCGCTATGAGCGTGATATCGTCGCAAGTGACTCTACTTATTGGATATGGTTTGAGCTGCTGTGGCGTGAGTATTTCTACTGGTATGCTGTGACCCATGAAGAAAAACTATTTTGGCTCAAAGGCATCGCTCAGCACACGCCTTCAACTCAATTGATTGAGAGTCTGTTAGCGCAATGGAAAAATGGTACGACACCGTATCCTATCGTCAACGCTTGCATGAACCAATTGCGCACGACAGGTTATATGTCGAATCGCGGACGACAACTGGTCGCCAGTTGCTTTATCCATGAGCTAGGCCTTGATTGGCGTTATGGGGCAGTTTACTTTGAGCAACATCTTGTTGATTATGATGTCGGCAGTAATTGGGGCAATTGGCAATATCTGGCAGGCGTCGGCGCTGACCCAAGAGGATGCAGACAGTTTAATCTCGATAAGCAAACCCAGCAATACGATCCAAATGGTGAATTTATCCGTCAATGGCAAGGCAATGCTCAAAAGAGTGACTAATATATGTTGAAAATTCCCACTCAACAGGTGATAACTATTATTAGAGTAATCATAAGATAGGTTTAAACAATGACAAAGCCCAGTCCTTATCTCACTTTTGCAGGTGCTATTCCGTTTGTCGCCTGTGCATTTTTATTGATGGTAGACGTTGTTACCGTGCCTATGCTTGGTTCAGTAGTCGATATATTAAGTGCTTATGGGCTAGTGATTGCCTCATTCATGGCAGGCGCGCATTGGGGTAATCATTTAGATTTAGCTGATGACAATAAGTGGGCTGTTAGGCTTCCACTATATAGCAATGTCACTGCGCTTAGCCTTTGGCTTGGTTTTTTGATCTTATCAGCCAGTAGCTTTATTTGGCTATTATTGATTGGGTTTATAAGTCTGTTGATTATCGATTATAGCCTTCATCAAGCACAAATTATCAGTCATGCTTACTTTAAAGTTAGGCAGTATGTCACAGCGATAGTGGTCATATCGTTAGTCATTGCGGCATTACAGTTGTAAATGGTATTGACTAAGTCATGACCAAATAATAGCTCAAGAACAGTCAGATTGCTTTCTCTATTTTTAGAATTGGGAGATTGATTTTAGAGATTTTTGCAGGCGTGGCAATTTGATGAGTAGAGTATTTAATAGTTAGACTAAAGGTTTATAAAATTCATTTTAAATGAATGTTATAATTAAAGCTATCTATATTCTTTAAGAAGATGGCTATGCAATCTATCAATTTACCTAGCAAACCACCAACCTCGCCGCATCCTATCCTTAATTTAAGCTTTCGCATATTTTTTAGTGCTGCTGCGCTATTTGCCGTAGTAACGATGATGCTATGGGCGTTTGTGTTTACTGGTCACACGGATATCGATGCACAGGTTTTGAACCCGTTATACTGGCACGGCCATGAGATGGTTTACGGTTATGCATTGGCAGTGGTCGCAGGGTTTTTGCTAACAGCGGTAAAGACATGGACAGGGGTAATGATGCCGCATGGCCATAAGCTGCTAGGTATCTTTGTCTGTTGGTTGCTGGCACGTCTGAGCTGGCTAAGTTTTGGGCTTGGCATAACGCTCATAGGTGATAGTATATCGTGGCTATATATAGCAGCTCTTTTTGATGTAATATTTGTCGCCTCGATGGCATATGTGATATGTCGAGCAGTATGGCAAGTTAAGCAATACAAGCAAATGGGTATCTTGGCAAAACTGGCACTGCTGACCTTTGGCAACGGACTCTGCTATTGGGGCATTATCAATGCTGATATGAATACAACTAAGATAGGTATTTATCTTGGGTTCTATTTGATTATCGGGTTGGTGCTGACGATTGGCCGACGTGTGGTGCCATTTTTTATTGAACGTGGTCTTAGTGTAGATATGGAAACGTCAGAACCCATTAAATTACGTAATAGTAAGACACAAGATATCGCAAGCTTAGTGTTTTTCGTCGCCTTTTTTATTAGTGATGTATTTTATCCAAACAAGTATCTGCTGATGGTGACTGCGCTCGGTGTAGCAGTGATTAATATCGTTCGTCTGATAGGATGGTATCATCACGGTATTTGGCAAAAGCCATTGCTTTGGTCGTTGTATATTGCGTTTTTAGGTATGTGTTTGAGTTTTTTACTATACGCATTACAGCCTTGGCTTGGTTATTCGCACAGCATTGCTATGCATGGACTGGCGATTGCTGGTGTTGGTATGATGACGTTAGCAATGATGACTAGAGTATCTTTGGGACATACGGGTCGCAGTATTCATCAGCCGCCAAAAATGGTAAACGTTATGTATGGCTTGATGGTATCGGTATTTATCAGTCGCGTACTACTACCGCTAGTAGATATGAGTCATTACCTAATATGGATTATGGTGGCGCAAAGTGCTTGGATTGCGTGTTTTGTGCTATTTTGCATCAGTTATCTGCCCATGTTGGCACGTTCACGGCCTGATGGTTTATTTGGTTAAAGCGGCCTAACGGTACTATTTACAAATGCTATGTCTAAACATTATTACCAAAAATGTGACTTACTTTGTCTAGGGCGTGTCATCAATTAGCACATTGATGCAATTTATGGCCTTAAAATGGCTAAATTTTCGCTAAACTGTGTCAAAGTTCTTGTCAATATGTTCATATTCACTGCAAACTTTTCCTTATTTAGCATCAATTTATCTTATTTTAATGCTCATAATCTAATTGATGACACGCCTTAGCTTAATATATAAGATTTATAAAAATAGGAACGCAAGTACATGCGACTGACCAATTATAGTGACTACGCGCTACGCTCATTGATTTATTTGGCTGTGAGACCCGATCCATCATTGTTGGCTAATATTAGCGATATCGCTGACAGCTATGGTATTTCTAAAAGTCATTTGACCAAGATTATTCATCAGCTGGGTCAGCTCGGTTATATAGAAAGTGTGCGTGGCAAAAACGGTGGCATACGATTGGCACGTGCGCCTAAAGATATAAATTTGGGTGTATTGATCAAACAGATAGAGCCTGATTTTAATTTGGTAGAGTGCTTTGCCGTACCAGTGTCTCATACTGATAATAAGCAGGGCGCTCATCAGACGGATTTACCAGTGACATTCATTGAGGAAGAAAAGAATAAATCACTAGGCTGCGTGATTAGTCCAGCCTGCCAGCTAAAAAGCGTGTTCTTTGAAGCGCTCACCGCATTTATCAATGTGCTTGAGCGTTATACATTAGCAGATATTCTTAACAATGAAGATGAGTTGGCTACTTTGCTATTTCGGTAATAGATTTCGATAATCGCATGTTCTATAAAGTTATTGGCTTAAAAAACGGGTCGCTACACTATTAAATACAGTAATAGCGACCCGTTTTTATATTTATTAAAAATATATGCTTAAGGTGTGAGAAATTAGACGTTTTCTAGTTTTGGACGTGCTTTCTTGATGGCTTTCACCAGTGCTTGCTCAAACCCACCTTCTTTAAACTGAACAAGATAAGAGTGCGCAGCACAGAAATTGCGAACGTCACGCCACTCATGAGCCAAATTGGTCGCCCAGTCGCAATATTGCGCGCCAGCGTTTGGCTCATTTTTCAGTGCTTTTTTGGTCGTAGGATGCAGTATTAGCTCAGGCAATACAGCTTCTAATAGCTTCGTTGGTGGACTCATAAAAGTATCATCTACGTGTAAGCTTTGACTAGCAGGATGATAAGCCAATAAAGAACCTGCATGAATCATCTCATTGGGCGATATATAGTAAATGCCCTCTGACATTGAAAACTTAAGCTCAGGATAGCGTGCAGCAACTGCGTCACTTTCAACCAAATCATCTGCCCAATTGATTTCCGGTACTTGTTTATGATGACGGCCACTGCCATAAAACGTCGCTTGCGGGAAGTCTTTGGCCATTTGGGCGCAATGTACCGTATGAAACGGATGTACGTTCAGCACCGCTTCGACATCTTGACCATTATTGGTAAGTGCCATAACCTCATCTCGAACATCACCCGTTAGGGCGTAACTGTCCAAAAAGATAAATTTCCCTGATGATAGTCTAACCAGTGAGCATTGAGTACCGATATTTAGCACGCCACCAATACGGAATGTTCCGCGTATGTTCCAAAATCCTGCGCCTAAATCATGAATGTGATCAGTCATTTATAATTTTCCTCGTCTAGTAAATGAAATAAAATATATTAATAAAACAAAGCTATTTTTACACTGTAAACTTCGTTTTTCGAGTTGTTTTAATAATATGTTTTCTAAAGGTTCACGCTTTTATGCTTTTTCAAGCTCAGGGCGAGCCAGATTAATCGCTGAGATAAGTGCTGTCTCAAACTGACCTTCCTCAAATACCACTAAGCCTGAATGTGCGCCGCAAAAATGACGAACATCATGCCACTCACTTGCCAGATCTACTGCCCAATCACAATAGTGCTTAGCTGCGTTTAGCTCATCTTTGAGCGCTTTTTTGGTAGTAGGGTGTAAGCCCAGATTAGGCTGCACGGCGTTCAACAACTTGGAAGGGGGTATCTCAAAGGTATCATCGACATAAATGCTTTGGCTGGCAGGATGATA